>ERZ761607.50-NODE-50-length-298521-cov-17.034255_pt1 | contig 298521 bp, 252 predicted proteins | sample MGYA00511164_ERZ761607 | MGnify/ENA primary metagenome ERZ761607 (study PRJEB28899, sample SAMN02445080) | bioreactor sludge metagenome | biome: EBPR sludge | place: Australia: Brisbane, Thorneside Wastewater Treatment Plant | collected 2011-06-22 ... | reverse complement strand
AAAATGTGGAAAGAAAATGGGCTCTTTCTTGACTTAGTCTTAGAATACAGGCAGGCTCGTACCTCGTACACCCCTCTCCTGCAGGAGAGGGGAAGGGGTGATGTGTTAATGTGTGATGCTATATTAATTTTAGGACGTCAAACGGATACTCGCATTGAGAAACCATCGTCACTTAACCATTCGCTCAACCCGATCTTTCACGGAGTTGCCTGTATAGCGCACATACACAACATAAAGAATGAGTGCGATAACGAGAATGATGATGAGTTTTATAATGCGCTTGAAAATGGAAAAGAAGAGCACAACAATCAGGACTATACCAATGGTAAGATACAAGGGGCTGGAGAGTACTTTGTCGACAAAATCCTGCATAAACGATTTTCCTGTTGATGTTTTAATAAAGATAATATTTACCTCACAGGTAACAAAGTGAACCTATCAAGGGCGCTCATGATTAGATACTATCAACCAGTTTGTGGTTCAAAACAAAACCAACTACCATAATTGGCATTGCAGGTTAGTGTTTCAATTCATGCTCAAGATCACTCTTGGAAGCAAACCACGTGTTGTGTGTGGTCACATAAGGAGAAACAATGAGCCAAATCACCACTGAAATTGCCAGCAGCGGTATAAACAGAATAGGTAATGCAGTTGCTGCAATAAGTAAAAAGGCTATAATGAAGGTTTTCATAATGATGTTGTTAAGTGAATACTTCCCTCTCTTTAACCATAATAAATGTACCAAATCAGAATTTCCCTGCCCATGACGAATGACATGCTTTTCAGGGATAATTATCATATACATCAAATAACCAATTTTTGAAGACCACCATGAACTAATTTATTTTAAACACTTTTCTTTGGCCAATGGCAAAGACAGATCAAATGTTAACTTTACAATCAGACTAATTAAACTCAAGAGATGGCGACAACTAAAATCACGGTTAACAATAATGGTTCATTAAAAATTGAAGGCGACTTTGAAATTGTAGATATGCAAGGCAATGCCTATGGTTTACAAGGACGAACACTGGTTTCGCTATGTCGTTGTGGGCAATCTAAAAACAAACCTTTTTGTGATGGCTCGCACAAAGGCCACCTCGAGCACGAAGCCAAAGCCTTTGAACTACCCCCGCGCAAAGTTTAACCGGCCGCCATGCGTAACGATTACCGGTCTGTTTACGTGGCCTTCGACCCGCACCCTTCTTACAAAGGTGCGTCAACGCATATTCATCATATGTGTGATGTGCTGGCAGGTGCACACCCTACACTGTTATTACTCACACTGAAAAGCAATCAACCTCCAATCTGGACGGAGCACATTCATCAATACTGTTTTGAATCGGAAGAAGAGAATATACTGAAGCGTGCCACAGCTTTTATGCGCTGGACAAAATCAATTCTCGATCAACAATACAACCTGGTGGTGGGCCACTTCCGCGATACCTGGGGCGGTATGGCCGTGTTGGAATTTCCGCACATACGCCCGCTGTTTGAAGTAAACGGACTACCTTCCGTTGAGTTGCCATATCGCTATCCGTACATCGCAGGGGAAACGTTGCAAAAGATTCTTCGCATGGAGGAACGGTGTTTGACGAAGGCCACTGCGGTAATAACCCCTTCGCACACAACGAAGGCATGTTTGATGTTGCGTGGTGTAGAGGAAGAAAAAATCACCGTCATACCCAACGGTGCTGAAGTGCCTGAAAAAGTATTACTGCGCCCGGCAGACCTTCCTGAGAAATACATGGTGTATGTGGGAGCGCTTCAACCCTGGCAAGGCGTTGATGTGCTGCTCCGGGCTTTACGCTACCTTCAGGATTTACCAGTGCCGCTTGTCATTTGTTCATCCTACACCGAGCATCATGCAAAGCCGTACATCAAGTTTGCGGAAAAGATTGGTGTGTCGGACAAGGTGATCTGGCGGTATCAACTGGATAAGCCAGCGTTAAACAGTGTGCTCACGCATGCATTGTTCTCCGTAGCACCCCTTACAGAATGCAGCCGAAACCTGGAGCAGGGTTGTTCGCCCCTGAAAATTCTGGAGAGTATGGCGTGTGGTACACCCGTTATTGCTTCTCAAATTCCGGTGGTGAGTGAGATCATCAGTCATGATGAGGATGGCATTCTTTGTCGTGCAGATCGTCCTGCAGAATTGTCGCGCACCATGCGCATTGCCATGGATTACCCGGAACGCACCCGGCAGTTGGGTGAACAAGCCAGACGAAAAATTCAACAGGAGTTTACCTGGTCGCACGCACACCGTACGTTGCAGCAGGTTTATGATAATGTTCTGACCTTTTCTTTTTAACCTCCACTACCATGAGCATCAGCAAAGCCAATCAGTTTTACCAGGAGCTTACCCCGCAGCAAAAACATTTTGTCGACAACAAAATCATTAATACCACCTTGAGTGTAAAACACTGGATTGGATTTTTGAGCAAGGCAAGTGCCTATGATGAATACAGCGATAAGGCCAGACAGACATTGTCCGTAAGGATGTCGTTAGTAACGGTAGGCATTATCGGCCTTGTCATTTTGGCGTTTGTAATGGAGAACTATTACCTGTTTGCACTTCCTGTTATTTTGGGAATCTTTCTTTTTAACATGGCCCAAACGAGAAGTCACTTTGCAAAACGCGATATCAACAATTATCTGCGTTTGTTTTTCATGCCTTTTCTGGAGGTTGTACGGCAGAAAGCCGGTGAAGAAGCCAAGCTTTCAGCTTCACTTGATTTTCGCGATCCGTTTAAGGCGCTAACCCCATCGAAGGAGGAAGTTAATGTTCATGGTCGGAAGCGCTACATCAACACATACGAACCGAAAATGATCATTGCAGGCGTTACGCTTTTGGATAGTTCCTACCTGGAAGCGGTTGTGATGGATGAAATTAAGAAAGTAAGCTACACCAACCCGAGAGGGAAGTCCAAATCGAAAACAAAAACAGTGCACCGCATTTTTATCCGGCTAACGGCAAATAAAAATGTGTACAAGCGCAATGAAATAAATATACCACCACAAGTAGAGTTTAGCGAAAATACCGATAGTTACCTGTTCAAACTCAAGGAAAAGAAAAAGGAGGAAACATACGGTGTATTAAAGCCCGGTGTGTTTTTTAAAGAATTGGCGTTGCTCTTTGGATTGCTTCAACCCCTTCACGGTGCTGCCGCAGAAGGCCAGACCACATCAACAGAAGCAATACCTGCTGCAGCAAGCGGTATCGCAGGCACCGGCAGCAGAATCACCGAAGCCTTGGTGTGGAACGATTTACTTTTTAACAGCTATGATTATGACAGCGTTTCCAGGCGTGGCAGTGGATTGCTGGGAAGTGAGAATGAATCACGAAATATTTTTGATAGCTAGATGAGCATCCTTTGGCTCACCGAAAATTATCCGCCACAGCGCGGAGGCATGGCCCAGTCGTGCGACAGGATTGTTGATCAGCTGCGCAAACTCGGGCATACCATAAATGTATTGCATTTCACAGATCGGGGCATTCCCTTTCAGGTAACGCAACAACTGAATGGGTGGTATGCAGTCGCTCCCTTTGAAGACAGTGAAGCACACACGCTCAATGTAACCTGGGAATTTGTCAGGCAAAAATCCATTTCGGCCATCGTTTGTTTTGGTGGTTACTTACCGATGCTAGCCGCGCCAGTTTTTTCAAAATGGTTATCGGTGCCGTTGCTCACCCTGGTGCGTGGTAACGATTTTGACTCCGCGGTTTTTACACCACGTAAACGTGATATGATGCGTGATGTGCTGGAAGCCTCCCGCGTGGTGAGTGTAGTTTCAAAGGACAAGATTGAAAAAATAAAAAAACTTTTTCCGCACGTGAATGTGCAGTATGTACCCAATGGCATTGATATAGAAAGCTGGAATCCAACGCCGAGTGAACTTGCATTTGCCGAAACATGGCGAAAGGAAAACAGTGAACATAAAGTTTGCATTGGCTTATTCGGACAGTTAAAAGCCAAGAAGGGTGTTCGTTTTTTATTTGATGCCTTACGGCAATCTGAAATGTTGGAGCGGATGCACTTTTTACTAATCGGGGAAGTAACCGATGAAACCGGGCAGCTCATAGCCTCCAACGAGTTTTCCATAACCTCTTGTCCCTTTCTCGACCGGTATGAGTTGCTGAAGTATTATTTGTGTTGCGATGGCATTGCCATTCCTTCATTTTATGATGGCATGCCCAACGTGTTGCTGGAAGCCGGTGCCCTGGGCATTCCGGTTATAGCTTCCAACACAGGCGGCATGAAAGACATTATCACAGACCGGCAAAATGGCATGGTGTTTACACCCGGTGAAGCCTTATCATGCCGGAAATCTTTTTTTGATTTTGTAAATTTATCAGGTGATTCCCGCGCAGCGCTGGGCGCCCAACTGAAAAGCACCATACATACACAGTATACCGTACAACTTGAAACCAAACGATATGATGAACTTATCAAAACGTGGCTGGATAGTAATCACACTGCTGTCCGCCTGCACGCTCAGTAGCTCGAATGAAGGTTCTGGCCAATATTCTATTCACTCCGCAACGGATGCAGAGCTGGCTGCGATCAGTATCAGTTCTGATGAAATTTCTGTAAGGGATGCAGACGGCCAACTCATTGGCGTGGCGAAACGCAGCGATAAGCGAAAATATTATGATCCTTCCAACACCATGGTGTATGCTGTTAAACTTGATGATGATGGTTTTAAACTTCGTGATGGCAACGAACAACTGATCTGGAAAATCAAACTGTATGAAGACAAATTAAAGATTGCCAACAACGAAGAGATGTACAGTGGCTATGAAGTTAAGTTGCGCGATGGGAAATTGAAATTGGAGCGGAACGAGACAGAGATTAAATCAATTCGGCTTAGCGAGAGTACCGATTGGTATGATGTGGAAGGACGCTACAAAATTCAAGGCTTCGGACAATCGCTGGCCGCTGGCATTTTGCTAATCGATGATTTGAAAGAGCGCGAAAAGTTTATCATCATGGCCGAGCTCGCCAAGCGGGGTCGATGAAACTTTTCTATGCGATGGGAGGAGGACTGGGCCACCTGTACCGGGTGCGCACCTTCATTGACCAGGCTCACCTCACATCGATTAAGGTTCTGACTAATAATCCGCTGGCGGAAAAATTATTTTCACACGAGGAGATCGTGTTTGTCGAGCACGAAACCCCACACGGACTTACTCAACAGATTCAATCTACGCTAAACATTATACCATTCACGGAATTATATGTCGATGCATTTCCTGTGGGGTTGTTTGGCGAATTACCAGCCCTGAACCTAAGAACAGTTTACCTGGCCAGGCGATTGAACTGGAGTAATTATAAATTACTGGTTAAGGCCGGACAACTTCGTTTTAATGAGACGTTGCTTTTTGAGGAATTGGAAGAAGAGCATTTGCAGTTTGTCAGTGAAGTCTCAGAAAATATTTCTCCCATTGACCTTAACTATCCGCAAGCTGACAGCAGCAGAATTATTTCCAGGAAAATTATTCCACAGGCAAAACCGGTTTGGCTCATTGTTCATTCCTTCATCCGGGAAGAGGTTGAGTCACTGGTGCGGTATGCCAAAGAAGTTGCCCGTTTGGAAAAGCAAGATCCTGTATTTATTGTACTGAGCGATCAGCAGATCGTTGAGGAAAATGTGTTTTGTTATGCCTGGTTTCCGGCTCAGGATTGGTTTCCGCTTGCCTCACGGATTTTTACTGGTGGAGGTTTTAATGTGTTGAAGCAAGCTGTTCCTTATGCAGAAAAAATTACCGCCATTCCCTTTCCCAGACGCTATGATGACCAGGCCTGGCGCATCAAAAAGTTTAAATCAGCATTATTGATGACCTGATGTAGAACAGCATCTTATTTCATTGAATTTTTGGGTGGTTTAGCAAGGGTTTGTTTAACTTCGGATACGCTATTACACCAATGAACCCCTCAATCATGAACAAAATCGTTAAATACATAACGTATTTCGTTGTGTTTCTAATTCTGGCTGTCGTGGCCATATTAAGCTATGTAAATGCAGCCATGCCCAATGTGGGCTCCGCAGAGGATTTGAAAATTGATTATACTCAGGAACGCATCGAACACGGACGATACCTGGCGAATGCTGTAATGCTTTGCATGGACTGTCATGCACAACGCGACTGGACGAAATTTACGGGACCACCGAAAGAAGGAACACTGGGCGCAGGAGGAGATGAATTCAATCAGAACGATGGCTTCCCCGGAGTGTTTTATGCGAAGAACATCACGCCCGCTGGTATCAGCAGCTATACAGATGGTGAACTTTTCAGGGTTATCACTACGGGTGTGAATAAAGATGGCAAGGCCATGTTTCCGATAATGCCCTACCTGCATTATGGTAAAATGGACCCGGAAGATATCTATAGTGTCATTGCCTATATTCGTTCGCTTGAGCCTGTTCAAAATGAAATCCCTGAATCACAACCAGATTTTCCTTTCAGTTTAATCGTAAAGACTATACCGCAAAAAGCTCAACCACAAAAACGCCCGGATAAATCAGACTGGATTGCATACGGTGCCTACATGACCAACGCCTCTGGTTGCATTGAGTGCCATACACAAGTAAGCGGTAGCGGACAAATCATAAAAGAGCAGGCCTTTGGCGGAGGACGTGAGTTTGTTTTTCCGGACGGATCAGTACTGCGAACAATGAATATTACACCCGACAAAACCGGTATAGGCACCTGGACGGAGGAAAAATTTGTACGGATGTTCAAACAGTATGCCGACTCTTCCTACGTTGCTCAAACGGTGGCACCCGGTGAATACAACACAATTATGCCCTGGATGATGTACGCGCACATGGAAGAAGACGACCTGAAAGCCATATTCGCATATCTCCAAACCGTTAAGCCGATAGAAAATATTGTGGAGCGTTTTACACCACCATCTGAGTGATACATGGATGCTTAAAATATTCATTCAACCTAACCTCAATCAGCCATGCTCAAGAAAATTCTACTCGGTATTGTTTTGATACTTGTAACAGTTGTTGTGATTTTAGTAATCACCGTTAACCTTCGCTATAACCGCACCTTTGATGCGCCTTATCCTGACATCCAGGCCAGTACGGATTCCGCTATGATCGCGAGAGGAAAGTATCTCGCATACGGTCCGGCACATTGTTCCTTTTGTCATGCACCTATGACTGAGTTCCAACGTGTAGATCGTGGAGAAGAAGCCCCGCTAAAAGGCGGATTTGATTTCAAGATGCCCTTTGGAAATATGTTTGCTCCTAACATTACACCGGATGAAGAAACAGGAATCGGAAAACTTACGGATGGACAAATTGCCCGTGCGTTGCGCTATGGAGTTGCCCGGGATGGAAGGGCCATTATTGACATGATGCCTTTCTATGATATGAGTGACGATGACCTTAAAGCCATTATCTCTTTTCTTCGTTCGCAGGAACCTATTCACAATCCCAGACCAAAGCATGAGCTCAATTTTATAGGCAAAGCAGTTTTTTCATTTCTTATTAAGCCCATGGGCGATGGAGATGTGCCCCCTGCCCCTGCGCCTGATTCAACAGCCACCTATGGTGCATATATCGCCAACAGTATTGCTAACTGCGGAGGTTGCCATACCCCGCGCGATATGATGACCGGAGCATATACGGGACCTGGGTTTTCTGGTGGAAACAAATTTGAAATCATCGATGAAAACGGAAACATCGTGAAAGGCAAACATATAATGACACCAAACATCACTCCCGACAAGGAAACCGGACGTATGGCCGATTGGACTCAGCAAGATTTTATTAAACGTTTTCGCGATGGCCGGGTCATTCCGGGCACACCCATGCCCTGGGGGCCCTTCAGCCGCATGAGCGACATGGAACTTATTGCACTTTATAAATATCTTCAGACAGTAGCTCCGGCAAGAAGTGAGTACATGCTCGGTATTCAGAATGGTGATCCGTTCTAATCGGTAAAAGCCCCGAAGGTGGTTAACTACTATATGGTTTGTTTTCTAAGAGCTTGAACTTTATTTATTTCGTTTTAACAAACAGGTGCGGAGCCGGTATTGTCTTGTAGTAGATCACACTTAAAAAGCCTTTATCGGAGGCCCGTTTGATTTCCATTTTTATGGCATCACCCTTTTTTATTCCGCCTGCCTCTACCGGCTTTTGAGCTACTAATGTTGCCGTACAACCATTCCAGGTAAGCTTGTAATCTTCGGTCATCTTTCCATCTTTAAATTCACTATACCGGTTGGCGGTTACAACAGCCTTAACATCTCCTAGTATAGTTTCGGTTACGTATTCGCCCATCACCAACTTGTTACACCCATTGGTTGCGGCAGGATAGGCTTTTAGTGCTGCAAAAGTCTCATCGTTTTCCAATGCAGCACAATTATCCATAAGGGTCATGGCCAGATCTAATCCCAGAACAGTCATGGCTTTGAACATATTGTCAATCTCTTTGTAATGCGTTGTCAGCCGCTCTTCCAATGATTCTTCATTGGCCTCAAACACGCGCTTCATGCATTCGTCCCAATCCTTCTCTTTGGTAACTTCAAGACAGCGGCAAATCGCATCGCCAAAACCCTTTAATAATTCTGTATTTGAATCAATTGCAAGCAACTTAGGATCAACCTCTACTTTTTCTTTCTTCTTATTAAGCCGTGCAAATTCATCGGGGCAGTTTTTGTAGGCCTCATTACGCACAGCGGTCATTGCTTCGAAGGGCTCCTCTTTAAAAGTGCCCTGTTTGCGCAACTCAGCCTCAACCTCATCGGAGTACTCAGACAAGCACCCCAGAATTTTAAAGGGAAGTTGTTTTTCCGTAAAGTCATCCGTGTTAATACTTTTTAAACATTCACAACCTTCAGCCGCTGCTTTGGTAATGATATCTTGTGCAGACAGGGACGTAAAGCTCCACACAACTAAAGTGAGTGGTAGAAAAAGCCGGTTCATTTCATTTTTGGGTTTAATGATTTTATTAAAGGTATGAACCGAGCATGGATAAATAATGTAGACACCCCCTACATAAGCATGTGGGCGAGGGAGTGTGTTGATCGTTTAGTTTACCTCAACAGGACGAAGGCAAAGCTCCAGTATTCTTCTCTTCAATTCCGGGAATACAACTTGAACGTCAGGGGAAAGATCAACGGAAAGGGGCTGAATAGTTTTTACAGAAACCACAAACAAATACACATCAGGCAGTTGGTCGAGTAGCGTGAGTGATTCAACTAAGTCTTTTAGCCCGATTTCATGTGTACTCATGGCTTTAGGAAAATCAGAAGCAAATCTCGGGCGAATGAGTTGAATTGTACCCGCAGGCTTATCATCCAGGGTGGCATCAATAAGAATAACCCGCGGATACGATTCGATATATTCCATTAATTGAAATCCGGCCGTACCGCCATCCAATACATCGGCCAGTCCGGGAGTAATTTCATTTTTTAATTGCTGAGCAAGATGAACGCCCAGTCCTTCATCACCCATCAGGTAATTGCCAACACCGAGGATCAGTGTATCAGATGCTTTATTCATACTCATTATGTTTTCTGAACATCCGCTTGTGTCCCTAAATCATTAGCGTCATTGCGAGGAACATTAATGAGACTACTCAACTACACAAATTGCTTTGTGACGAAGCAATCCCCCATTCATAGTGTAAACTAAACGGGAAGTTTGGGATTGCTTCTCCCGACTTTGTCGGGATCGCAATGACGGTCAAATTAAATTCACGACTGTAAACGGATACTTGTTTTATTTTTTCTTTTCTTCTTTGGCTTTGTCGGTTTCAAAAATTTCTTCTTCAATAAATTTCCAACCACCACCCATCGATGAAATCTCTCCGCGGCCTTCTACATAGTCGTGATAGAACACCAGGTACACATGCACTACCGTGAACAGAATGAAGAACCACATCGTCCAGTGATGAATTTGCCGGAGCATGAAATCACCACCCACTACGGCAGGAACCCAGGCGAATAAATTCGGAAACCACCAATCGCTGGTGGCCGAGTACAATCCGAAACCGGTAAGGCATTGAATACCAAATGCAATAAAGGTTAAGAAATAGATGAAGCCTGCCACACGGTTATGACCGATGGTGTGCAACTCACTTCCCTTCGTCATAAAAATGTCAGTTTTAATTACCGCCCACATGTCTTTAAAAAATTGCCTGTTGGTAGGAATAAAATTTTTCCAACCGGCATACTTATTTCCGACAAAGCCCCAGTAAATTCTGAAAGCAAAGTTGAAGAAGAAAATATAGGCAGCTACAAAATGAATGAACCGAACGGTGCCCATAATATAAAGGTCAGAGGCTTCTTTACCGGACAGTATGGCTAAGGGATTACCAATATAAAAGCCGGTGGCGATCAGCACCAGAATGCATAATGCATTCAACCAGTGGTATACCCGTACCGGCAATTGCCAGACAAACACGCGTCTCAGTCTGTGTGGTTTTGATATTACAGTTGTGTTCATAACGCTAACATTATAAAACCTTCACTTTATTAATATGCTTTCCTTCTTCATCGTATAGGTGCACGGCACAGGCCAGGCAAGGGTCGAACGAGTGAATGGTGCGTAGAATTTCCAACGGTTGATTCACATCGTGTACGGGTGTGTCTTTCAATGCAGATTCGTAGGCTGATGGGTTGCCATCCTTATCGCGCGGTGAAGCATTCCAGGTAGAAGGAACCACCAGTTGATAGTTGGCAATTTTTTGGTCTTCGATTACAATCCAGTGCGCTAATGCACCGCGCGGTGCTTCGGTATGCCCAACCCCCATCGCTTTTTTCGGCCAGGTTTCGGGTTTGAATTTTTCCGTATTGGCCATGCGGGTATCACCATTTTTGATGTTGGTAATAAGTTGATCGTAGAATTCAAGTCCCCAACCGGCTACAAGCTTAGCTTCCAGTCCGCGGGCGGCTGTTCTTCCTAACGTAGAGAATAATGCGGTAGCCGGAACATTCAATGCTGATAGTGCATAATCTACCACTTCTTTGAATTCGGGTCTTCCACTGGCATAACCAACAAGCATCCTTGCCAGCGGACCTACTTCTACCGCGTGTCCTTTCCAGCGTGGAGTTTTCAGATAACTGTATTTGTCTTCGGTGTTAAGAAAATCAAACGGAGGTTTTGGGCCGGTGTACTTTAATTTGGTTTCACCTTTCCAGGGGTGTAAACCTACACCATCGCCACCGGCATATTCATACCAGCTGTTGGTGATGTATTCTTCAACTTCGGAATCGTTACGCAGATCCACTTCGTGTATCTTGCTTAGATCTTTATTAAGGATTACCCCGGAAGGGAATTTGTAATTTCCCACATCGCGATATCCGGAAGTAGACAAATCGCCATAGGCCATGAAGTTTCCTAATCCGCCACCAATAGCACCCCAATCCAGGTAGTAAGGAGCAATGGCGAGGAGATCAGGAATGTAAACCTGTTCAACAAACTGCTGTGCATCTTTTAAGAGTTTGCCTACATAGGCAAGACGTTCAGCATTAATACCGCTGGCATCATCCAAACTTATCGAACAAGCCATACCGCCCACCAGAAAATTCGGGTGAGGATTTTTGCCACCAAAAATGGTGTGCACTTTGGCAATTTCTTTTTGCCATTCAAGTGCTTCCAGATAGTGAGCAACACCGATCAGATTTACTTCTGCCGGGAGTTTGTAAGCGGGGTGGCCCCAATAGCCGTTGGCAAAAATTCCAAGCTGTCCACTCTCCACGAATTTTGTTAAGCGCTTTTGCAGATCGGAGAAATATCCGGGTGAGCTTTTTGGCCAGTTTGAAATGCTTTGTGCAATCTCCGATGTTTTTTTTGGATCAGCCTTTAAGGCACTCACTACATCTACCCAATCCAACGCGTGAAGGTGATAGAAGTGAATGACGTGATCTTGTACATTTTGTGCACAGAACATCAGGTTACGAACCAATTCGGCATTGGGCGGAATGGTAATATCCAGTGCGTCTTCAACTGCACGTATTGAAGCGAGTGAATGAACCGTTGTACAAACACCGCATACCCGGCCAACAAATGCCCACGCATCGCGCGGATCACGGCCGCGAAGAATCTCTTCAATTAAACGAACCATGGTGCCTGAGCTGAAGGCATCGGTTATTTTTCCGTTGTTTATTTCTGCTTCAATCCGCAAATGGCCTTCAATGCGGGTGATAGGATCAACTACTATGCGTGTCATGGTTAGTCTTCTTTAAGTTGTTGTTCAGATTCTTTTCCTTCGGAGATCAGGTTGTTGATCATTTTGCCTTTTCGCAAATTGGTAACTACCGCATGAGCAGCGATACCCGCTGCCGTAACACCCAAGGCAACCTTGCCAACGGTGTCTGCCGTGGCCTCAATACCAAAGCCCGCAATATTGGGTAGACGCTGATAGAGCGGGCCGTTATCCCAGAAACTTTCCTCGCTGCAACCAAAGCATCCATGACCGGATTGAATCGGGAAGCTTACACCATTGTTCCACCGCATAACACCACAGGCATTGTATGTGCTGGGGCCTTTGCACCCAACTTTATACAAGCAGTATCCGCGTTTAGCATTTTCATCATCGAACGATTCCACATAAAGTCCGGCATCATAGTATGGCCTGCGGTAACAGCTGTCGTGCACACGTTTTGAGTAGAAAGCTTTGGGCCTTCCAATGCTATCCAGCGCAGGAAGTGTTCCGAATGTGAGTATATGCACAATCGTACCCGCCATCACTTCTCCTATAGGAGGGCAGCCAGGCACTTTTATAATAGGTTTGTTCTTTATGATTTTGTGAATTGGCGTTGCCGTTGTTGGATTTGGCTTAGCTGCCTGAACACAGCCGTTGCTGGCGCAGCTGCCCCAACAAATAATTGCTTTAGCACCTTCAGCAACTTCGTGTAAAATATCAAGCGATGATTTTCCACCAATCATGCAATACACACCATCAGCACCTAATGGCACAGAGCCTTCAACACACAAAACATACTCACCGTAATGTTCTTTCATGGTTTTATGCATGGCTTCTTCGGCCTGGTGGCCTGCAGCTGCCATGAGTGTTTCTGTATAGTCGAGCGATAGCTTATCCAGAATGATATCGGCTACAATAGGATGTGATGAGCGAATGAAGGATTCACTGCAACATGTACATTCCTGGAAATGCATCCAGATAACCGGCAGCCTGGGTTTTGTTTTAAGTGCCTCAGCTACCTGGGCAACACCGGATGATTGCAGGCCCATGTAGGCGGCAATCATGGTACAAAACTTCATGAAATCTCTTCGGGAGTATCCTTTCTCCGAGAGTTCTTCGTAATAAGTTTTGCGTTTGGTAGAAGTCTCGATGATCATATTAGTTGTTTTATGTGGAACAAGTCTAAATAAGTCCTCGGTTTGCGTTGGGGGAACTAAAGCATCTTGAAAAATATATTCTCTGATTAATTTTTTGACTGATGATTCTCAGCAGTAATCAATGATTTTGCTCATACTGATTTTTGATAAAAATGAGGTGATTTGATTTCATCAAAATTGAAATGCTATGAAATCGATTCGCTCAATTCTGCTGGCAGTAGCTGCGGCATTGCCCTTTGTATCACTGGCACATGAAGGCCATGGTCATGAACATCCCTGGAGCCCCGGACATTTTCTGGCTAACCCGGAGCACGCTATTCCATTAGCCCTTGCTGTGGTGTTGATCACCGCGTTTGTGGTGAAGCGTTATGTAATTGCGAAGCGAGCTCGCAAATAAAAGTGTTAGTTTCTTTTGCAGACGTAAAAAAAAGAGATATGCACGAACTATCCATAGTTATGAGCATTGTTGAAGCTGCTGAAGAGCAAGCCCGAAAGCATGATGCCAAAGCGGTGGAATGCATTGACCTGGAGATCGGAAATCTTTCCGGTGTGGATGAACATGCGCTTGAGTTTGCCTGGGATGTGGGCGTGAAGAATACTTTACTTGAGAAGGCAACTTACAACATTAGCAAGGTAAAGGGATGGGCGCAGTGTTCTAATTGTGATTGTGAATTTGAAATAAAGGAATTGTTCGATCCTTGTCCGCTTTGTGGCGAGTACTTCATTAATATTCTTAGAGGCAAGGAAATGAAAATACAGTCGATAACCCTATTAAATTAAAATACTATGTGTGCCACGTGTGGATGCGACCAACCCGGGATGATAAAAATTACAAACGTGCGTGACGCACTGTTCCCACAATTGCATCATAATCATGATGTACACCAACACATCAACACGTCTCAAGAGCACAACTCAAAAAGAACTCAAATAGATTTGGAGCAGGATATTCTGCAAAAGAATAATTTGCTGGCCGAACGCAACCGCGGTTACTTCGAAGCCAAAGAAATTACGGCCTTTAATTTGGTGAGTTCTCCCGGCTCTGGCAAAACAGCGCTGCTGGAATGTACCCTGCGGGATTTAGGTAACGAACTTGACTTTTATGTAATCGAAGGCGATCAGCAGACCACCAACGATGCCGACAGAATAGCGAAGTACAACACACCTGTTATACAGATCAACACGGGCAAAGGCTGCCACCTGGATGCTACCATGGTGAAGGATGCATTGGCAGAATTAAAACCAAAGGAGCACTCGGTTGTATTCATCGAAAATATTGGCAACCTGGTGTGCCCGTCTATGTTTGATTTGGGCGAGCAAAAAAGAGTCGTCATCATAAGCGTTACAGAAGGTGAAGACAAACCACTGAAATACCCCGACATGTTTTCCGGGAGTCAGCTGTGTATTATAAACAAAATTGATTTGCTGCCCTACCTGAAGTTTGATTTACCGAAACTGAAAGCATACGCCAAACGAATAAATCCTGTGCTTGAGTTTATTGACTTGTCGTGCAGTACTGGTGAAGGACTTGGGCTGTGGTATGCCTGGCTGAAGAAAGAATTGAAAACAAATGAGGTAATCGCCAACTGAATGGCGAACATCAAAACCTAATGAAAACACTCCACATCCATATTGAAGGACAGGTTCAGGGTGTGGGATTTCGTCCGTTTGTGTATCGGCTGGCTAAAGAACTAAACCTTAACGGATGGGTGAATAATGGAGTTGATGGGGTTCACATTGAAGCAGAAGGACATCCGCAAAACATTGTAAATTTTATCAGCCGGCTAAAAGAGGAGGCCCCTCCCGTATCCTGTATCACTTCCATTACTTATCGCGAGATAAGCCATCAGCATTTTTCAAGATTTGAAATTATCGAAAGCAAAGCTGATGGAATTCCGAATTTGCTCATCACCCCGGATATCGGCTTGTGCGATAATTGTAAATCGGAAATCAATGATTGGAAGGACCATCGCCATCAGTATCCATTCACCACGTGTACACACTGCGGTCCTCGGTACTCTATATTAAAATCACTTCCTTATGATCGGGCCACCACAACCATGAATTCGTTTACCATGTGCCCGCAATGTGAAAAGGAGTATTATAATCCGGCAGACAGAAGATATTATTCACAAACCAATTCCTGCCCCAATTGTGCTATACAAGCATGGATGCTGAATTCCGATGGAGATCGTATTGCAAGCAGTTGGGAGGAATCATTTCCCATACTGGTCAATGCACTGGCGCAAGCAAAAATTATTGCCATGAAGGGTATTGGTGGCTATTTGTTATTGGCAGATGCGTGCAATGAAGATGCTATCCGAACGCTTCGAGAACGTAAGCACAGGCCAACTAAACCCTTTGCCCTGATGTATCCCGATCTTGAAACCCTTCGGTTAGATGCTGAAGTAAGTGAACAGGAGGCGTGGGAATTCACCAGCATTCAAAGCCCTATTGTGTTGGTTAAATTAAAAGCAAAGCCTGCATCAAATCTTTGTCGGGTATTACTTGCGCCCGCACTGGATACAATTGGAGCCATGCAGCCGTACACCGCCATGTTTGAATTACTGATGAAAGCCTGGAAGAAACCATTGATTGCTACCAGTGCGAATTTAAGCGACTCACCTATCTTCTATAAAGATGATGAAGCTATAAAATCCCTCGGCTCTATCGCAGATTATTTCCTGATACACAATCGTGAAATTGAAACCGCCCAGGATGACAGTGTACTAAAAATTACACCTAAACACAGCCAGCGTATTGTAGTGCGCAGGTCACGAGGCTTTGCACCGACTATGGTGCGGAAAGCTTTTACGACCCAGACTATTCTAGCGCTTGGCGCGGACATGAAGAGTGCATTTGCGCTGCAGGCCAATGGAAGAATTTATACCAGCCAATACCTGGGCGACCTGGAGTCTTATGAAAGTCAGGAAAGTTTCAGGGCAACCCTAGATCATTTGATCAAACTTGTTCGTGCGAAACCCGATCGAATCGTTATTGATGCACATCCAAATTATTACTCCTCGCATTTGGGCAAGCAATTGGCCTCCGAGTGGAGAGTGCCAGTGACCAGAGTACAGCACCATAAAGCCCACGCCTATGCAGTATTGGCTGAAAATGATTTATTGAATAGCCACGAACCTTTATTGTGCGTGGTGTGGGATGGAACGGGCTATGGTGATGATGGCAATAGTTGGGGAGGAGAGTTTTTTGAACGGAATAAAGGCGATTTAAATCGCATAGGTCACCTAGGGTATGCCCCGGTTTGGTTAGGCGATCGTATGGCGAAATATCCGAAACTGGCAGCTTTATTCATAGCAAGGGAATCAACACATCTTCAAAACCTGATCCGTGATAAATTTTCACCAACCCAATGGAATTATTATTCTAAGGTTATTCAAACCGAGCCTGAAGTTTACACCTCAAGTATGGGCCGGTTGATAGATGCCGTAGCGTGCTTGCTGAGTGTCTGTGAGTATAATTCCTTTGAGGGACAATCGGCTATGTATTTGGAAGAATTGGGCCGAACAGGCAACACCACAGCGCGCTATCCGGTAACCTGGAAGAATACGGGTCTTGATGTTGCAGATGTATTGGAGCACATTGTTAATGATATTGAGCAATCAATACCCTCCGAACAAATTGCGTTTAAATTCCATGCCTGGCAGGCAGATGTTGTTTATTCCATTGTTAAAACAAAGGGATACAAAAAAGTACTTTTTAGTGGTGGGGTATTTCAAAATGCGTTATTGACTGATTTAATTATCGACCGGCTGAAGAAAAATGAATTGTATTTTCATCGCGACCTTTCGCCAAACGATGAAAATATTTCATTCGGGCAACTTGCGTGTGTAACTGATGCAAAAACTGAGCGAACCGAAAGAGCTAAACAAGAATTAAAAGATAACCCAATAGAATATGTGCTTAGCCATACCGGGTAAATTAGAAGAGATCACCAACCAACTTGACGAGACCTTCCGTTTTGGGAAAGTATCGTTTGGGGGCATTGTGAAAGAGGTCAATCTCTCCATGGTGCCCGAGGCTAACATTGGCGATTACGTATTGGTACATGTGGGTGTTGCCATTGGCACCGTGGATGAAGAAGAGGCAAAGAAGACCTTTGAATACATTAAACAGATTGGCGAACTGAATGAATTAAATGAACCTTCTGAAACATGAAGTATTTATCCGAGTACCGAGACGCAGCACTGGCCCAGGAACTCCTGCGTGATATTAGGTCCATTGTTACCAAACCATGGACATTGATGGAAGTATGCGGAGGTCAAACCCACAGCCTGGTAAAGAATGGTATTTTAAAAATGTTGCCGGAGCAGATCACCATGGTACACGGACCGGGCTGCCCGGTGTGTGTAACACCTATTCATATTATTGATGAAGCTATTGAACTCTCACAAAAGCCAAACGTGATTATGTGTTCGTTTGGTGATATGCTGCGTGTGCCGGGCACAAAAATCAGTTTGCTCGAAGCCAAGGCCAAAGGTGCCGATGTACGTATGGTTTATTCTCCACTGGAGGCGGTGAAGCTTGCACAGGAAAATCCTGATAAGGAAGTTGTATTTTTTGCCGTAGGCTTTGAAACCACAGCACCCGCCAATGCGCTTTCTGTCGTGCAGGCAGCGAAACAAAATGTAAAAAACTACAGCATACTCGCGTCTCATGTTCTGGTTCCGCCAGCTATGGAGGCCATTCTTTCTGATCCTGAAACAACCGTGAACGCTTTTCTGGCAGCCGGTCATGTGTGCACCATTATGGGCTATAACGAATATGATCCGATTGCTGAAAAGTATAAGGTACCTATTGTAGTAACAGGATTTGAACCCATCGATTTGTTACAAGGCATTTACATGGCTGTAAAGCAATTGGAAAATGGTGAAGCTAAAGTTGAGAATCAGTATATTCGGTACGTGCAACGCGAAGGGAATACACACGCACAGCAAACCATTGATGAAGTCTTCGCAGTGTCTGATCGGGAATGGCGCGGAATAGGAACTATTCCGAAGAGTGGTTGGGAAGTAAATGAGGCCTACCAAGCGTTTGATGCACGAAGAAAGTTTAACTTGGTTGAAGAAATTTCAGAAGATAACACTACCTGTATTGCTGGTGAAATTATGAAAGGAAAAAAGAAACCATTCGATTGTCCGCATTTTGGAAAAGACTGCACACCCGAAAAACCGCTGGGCTCCCCGATGGTTTCGTCTGAAGGCGCGTGTGCTGCCTATTATCATTTTTCACAAGCTGAAGTGTTGCAGTCGTGAGTCAGCAAAAACTTTCCATTCAGTTAAATTGTCCGCTCCCCAAACTTGATTTTGATGTGATCACGCTGGGTCATGGCAGCGGTGGCGTTTTAACACACCGCCTGCTCGACACCGGTGTGTTCAACATATTGAAAAATGATTTACTCAACGAGCAGCACGATGGTGCGATACTGAATTTTAACGGACCGGTTGCATTCACTACAGACAGCTATGTGGTGACACCGATTTTTTTCCCGGGCGGAAACATTGGTGAGCTTGCCGTGAACGGATCCATTAATGATTTAGCGATGTGTGGGGCCGTACCCGAATATTTATCGCTCAGTTTTATTTTGGAAGAAGGCTTGCGCATGGATGAGTTTTGGGAAGTGTTGGTCGGAATAAAAAAAGCAAGCGATGCATCAGGCGTACCGATTGTTACCGGAGACACAAAAGTGGTTGAGCGTGGCAAAGGCGACAAAGTTTTTATTAACACTACAGGCCTGGGGCGAATTCATCCGAAGGCAAACATTCATGCCAACCGTGTAAAGCCGGGTGACAAAATTTTAGTGAGCGGACCAGTAGCACAACATGGTGTAGCAATATTATCAGTGCGCCAAGGCTTAGAATTTGAAACCACCATCACCAGTGATACACAACCACTTCATACACAGGTTATAAGGTTGCTGGATGAACTAGGTGAAGATGTGAGATTTCTTCGCGACCCTACGCGCGGAGGGGTTGCAACGGTGTTGAATGAACTGGCCACCCAATCGGGACATGGAGTAGAAATTATTCAAAAGGATATTCCGGTAAGCGAACAGGTAGAAGGTGCTTGCGAGTTGTTGGGCCTTGATCCGCTGTATGTTGCCAACGAAGGAATTTTTATAGCCGTAGTCGCTGAACATAAAGCGAATGATGCGCTGAGCATCCTTAAAAGCTTTGATGCCTCCTCTTCTATTATTGGAAATGTTACTCAAGAGCATCCCCGGCAGGTTATTCAGCACAGCCGCATTGGCGGAAGGCGCATTGTGAGCATGCTGCCGGGGGAACAGTTGCCCAGAATTTGTTAGACTACTTATTCTTTGCTACCTACAGGCAACTCAACTTCTTCACCCCACACATATTTGTTAAACCATTGCCAGTTGTGCCAGGTAGCAGCGAGTCGTTCTTTAGGTTTGGTGATACCATGACCAAATCCTTTATAGACGATAAGTTCAGAAGGAACATTTTTGTCACGAAGACCCTGTAGTAATTCATACGCGTTAGGAATCGGCACACGTCTATCGAACTCACCATGCTGAATCAACGTTGGCGTTTTAGCCTGATTAATGTAGGTCATGGGTGATGTTTTGCGATAGATTTCTTCATTATCCCAGGGTGTGGACTTCAAATACTGCCGTGTAAAAGGATGAATATCGGTATTAACATAGTACGTCATCCAATTGGATATACCCGCACCAACCGATGTTGCTTTGAAAACATCTGATGAAGTAGTTAGAAAAGCAGAGATGTATCCGCCCTGACTCCAGCCCATGCATCCCATTTTGTTTTTGTCGATCATGCCTTTTGAATCAAGATATTCTATTCCCGACAATACATCCCACGCATCGCCCACACCAAGGTTGTCTACGTTGAGTGATCGAAAGGCTTCGCCATAACCGGCAGAACCACGGTAGTTTGGCCGCAACACCAGCGCACCCTTATCCAACCATTGTACAATCGGGTATACGTAGCCCGGCACCGGCTGTGGTGTATCGATACCGGTGGGTCCGCCATGAACAACAACGAGTAGCGGATACTTTTTTGCAGGATCATAATTTTTTGGTTTGTGCAGAACACCTTCAATCATAGCACCATCCTTGCTCTTCCATGACACAATCTCACTTTGTGCAGCTTTCCAGTTTGAAATCTGCCCGGTCATATCGGTGATTTTCTCAACTTTGGGCGAAGCAGTTGATGTGATAAAAATTTCGTTGAGTTGATCATTACTCCGTGCATTCACAGCGAATCGATCCCCACTCTTTGAAAAGGATACTCCAAAAATCTGATCAGGAGTATTTAGGAAAACACTAACATCACCGCTCCTTGGGTTGATTTTGTACATCGGCCTTTTGGTTTTATTCCAGGTGGTGAAATAGATACCTGAATTTCTCCACACTAGGCCGCCAATTTGCTCGTCAAAGTTTTTAGCAAGCTGACGAGTTGCTTTTGTATCGATAGAAACTGAAAACAATTTATTATTCCTGTAATAATTGGAAGTGGTGTCAGCCAAACTTGTTGTATACAAGAGTTCCTTAGAATCAGGCGACCACTCTTGTAGATTATCATTACTGGGATTATTCACCAGCAGTGTAATTTCTTTCGAGTTTAAATCGATCAGCGAAATGTCAGACTTGAAGAAAGAATTAATTAATGGATCGGGTTGATGACTGAAAGCGATTTTATTTCCATCAGGAGAAATCAGAAAGGAAGTGACAGTAAATTTTCCTTCCGTAAGGCGCGTGGCTTTTGGCCATTCAATACAACCGGCTTTTGTTTTCAATGAATCTACAGATTCATGACACGGCATCTCTGTTGGAGACGGCCGACCAGGATCAAAATCGATCTGCCACAAATGTGAAAGCGTAAAATCTTTGTCATCGGTTTCAAAAGCACCATATCTTTTTTCAACTTCCTTTTTGCTCTTATCAGCTTTTTCAGGTTTTGAGAAAATCAGGGTTGCTCCATATGGGTGCCATTCGAAATCATTAATATTTTCCTCTTCATTGGTGATTTGCTTCGCTTCTCCGCCATCAGCGTAAATCACATGAATCTGATTTTTATTTCCACGGTCGGCTAAAAAAGCAATCCACTTTCCATCAGAAGACCATTTCGGACTTGTACTGCTCCCTTTTTGTGTATTGGTTAGCTGAAATGATTTCTGACCGTTTTTGGATAGCCAGATTTCAGTGTCGTATCGATTATCATTCCAGTCGGTAGTTTGAACGGTGTAAGCCACATGTTTACCATCTGGTGAAATTGAAACAGCGCCAGCATTTCGTAGCGCAATTACTTGTTCAAAAGAAGGAACCTGTTGAGCCACTATTCGGAGAGGAAGCCACAGTAAGAAGCAGACCAGATAGATGTTTTTCATGAGGATTGTGGACGGTTTGTTGTATTTACAATGTATCGACACTTCGGCCAATGCCCAAATTCAATTCTTTTAGAACCGCTTAAAGTTTGGTAAAATCGTTGATTTCAATCCAAAATTCGGAACAATACGCTGCATGCATAATATTTTTTGCTGTTTAGTATGCGTGCATAACAAACTTTTCTATATTCGTATCCCTTTCGGGGGATGTTATGACGAAAGAAGAAACGGTAGACTATCACATTCGCTCAGCCTGGCTGGCCATAGCCCGCATGTATAACCAGCAGGCGGCAAGGCACAATGCTACTATGGCTGAAGGTTTTGTGTTGCTGAATATTGATGAGGAAGGAACGCCTGCAACGAAAATTGCACCGCTTATGGGTTTGGAGCCCAGGAGCCTGACACGATTATTGAAGTCGATGGAGGAGCGGGGCGCGATTTACCGGAAAGTGGATGACACAGACAAACGTTCAGTTCGCATCTTTTTAACAGAAGAAGGAAAAAAAGCGCGTGCACGGTCGCGCGATACGGTTCTTCGTTTTAATGAAGCTGTGCGCGAAGAGGTACCACAAGAAAAACTGTATGTGTTTTTCGATGTGATTCAAAACATTAATAAGATTATCGAACGAAATAATATTTACGAACAAACGTATAGTTGATCGTTGTTGGTTCATAGTTCTTAGATGAACGAGACCAACAACCTTCAACCAACAACTAATAACTACTTATGAAAAGATCTATCCGCAAAGTTGCTGTTCTTGGTTCAGGTGTAATGGGTTCTTCCATCGCATGTCACTTCGCTAACATTGGATGTGAAGTGTTGCTGCTTGACATCGCACCGAAAGAACTTACCGAAGAAGAAAAAGCAAAAGGACTTAGCTTAGATAATAAGCTGGTGAAGAACAGAATTGTTCAGTCATCATTTGATAAGTGTATCAAGTCTTCACCCGGTCCGATTTACAGTAAGAAATTTATTTCGCGCGTTTCCCTGGGCAACTTTGACGATGATCTCGCGAAGATCAAAAGCTACGACTGGACGATTGAAGTTGTGGTAGAAAATCTTGACATCAAGAAAAAAGTATACGAACAAGTAGAGAAATACAGAACCCCGGGAACGCTAATTACTTCCAATACTTCTGGTATCCCAATACACCTGATGGCCGAAGGCAGAAGCGATGATTTTAAGCGCCATTTTGCGGGTACACACTTCTTCAATCCGCCCCGTTACCTGAAATTATTCGAAGTTATTCCTACTCCGCACACCGATCAGGAAGTAACCGATTTCTTACTCCATTATGGAGATCTGTACTTGGGTAAAACTTCTGTGCTGTGCAAAGACACCCCTGCTTTCATCGGAAACCGGGTTGGTGTATGGGGCCTTTTAAAGGTCATCGACTCCATGCAGAAGTACGACCTGAATGTAGACGAAATTGATAAGCTAACCGGCCCGGTAATTGGCCGCCCAAAGTCGGCAACGTTCAGAACCTCTGATGTTGTTGGACTTGATACGCTGGTGAAAGTGGCGAACAATTTATATGCAGGTTTGCCCAACGATGAAGGCCGCGAAATTTTCAAGTTGCCTGATGTGGTGAACAAACTTGATCAGAATAAATGGCTCGGAGATAAAACCGGTCAGGGTTTTTATAAGAAAGCAAAAGACGCAAAAGGTAAAACTGAAATTCTTACGCTCGATCTAAAAACACTCGAGTACAAACCGAAAGCAAAAGCAAAATTTGCAACGCTTGAGACTACAAAGACGATCGACAACTTACGTGATCGTTTCAAAGTTTTGTTGGCGGGCAAAGACAAAGCCGGAGAATTTTATCGCGATTGCTTTTACGGATTGTTTCAATACGCATCAAACCGAATTCCCGAAATCAGTGATGAACTTTTCAGAATAGATGATGCAGTATGTGCCGGCTTTGGTTGGGAACTTGGACCGTTTGATACGTGGGATGCACTCGGTGTAGAAAAAACTGTACAGGCCATGGAAGGCATGAACTACAAACCCGCACAATGGGTGTACGACATGCTGGCAAACGGCAACAAATCATTTTATAAAGTTGAAGGTGGTCAGCGCAAGTACTATGACATTCCATCAAAGTCATACAAAGTAATTCCTGGAAAAGAAGCCTTTATCATTCTTGAAAATCTGAGTGACAAAGTCGTTTGGAAAAATGCTGAAAGCAAAGTCACCGACCTTGGCGATGGCGTTATCAACTTTTCCTGGAGCAGCAAGAGCTACACCTTAGGCAGTGCCGTAATTGAAGGCATGAATAAGGCCATTGACATGGCCGAAAAGGACTACCGGGGCCTGGTGGTAGGCCACCAGGGGCCCGACTTCTCGCTTGGGGCCAATTTGGGGCTCGTTTTCATGTACGCCATCGAGCAGGATTATGACGAAATCGACTTTATGGTGCGGGCATTCCAGAATTCGGTGATGCGCCTGCGCTATTCTTCCGTACCCGTGGTGGTTGCCCCGCAAGGGCGCACATTAGGCGGAGGATGCGAAATGACCATGCATGCCGACATCGCAGTAGCTGCCGCGGAAACCTATATTGGATTGGTGGAAGTAGGGGTTGGTTTGATCCCCGGTGGAGGCGGAACGAAAGAATTTACCAAGCGGGTAAGTGATCGTTTTCTGGAAGGCGATGCCGAAATGAACGCGTTACAAGCTGCATTTATGAACATCGCAACGGCAAAAGTGGCGTTGTCTGCCGAGGAAGCCCGTGAAATGGGTGTGCTACGAACGCAAGATCGCATCACCATCAATAAAGACCGGCAAATTCTCGATGCCAAGTCAGCCGTACTGGAATTAGCCGAAGCGGGCTATACCATGCCTGTTCAGGCTCGTAATATTAAAGTGTTGGGAAGGGCAGGGATGGCGCTGTTCGCAGCAGGTGTTAACGGAATGAAAATGGGAGGTTACATCTCTGATCACGATATGAAAATCGCCATGAAGATTGCGAATATTATGTGCGGAGGTGATTTAACTGCTGCACAGGAAGTAAGTGAACAATACTTACTGGATCTGGAACGCGAGGCTTTTGTTTCACTTTGCGGAGAGCGTAAAACGTTGGAGAGAATTCAGAGCATTCTGACTGGAGGCAAACCTTTAAGAAACTAGACATTAGACGAAAGACACAAGTAGCATGACTCAAAAAACCTGCTGCTTAGTCTTACTACTTACTACTTAAGTCTTACTACTAAAAAAGAAAAATATGGACGCATACATCGTAGCAGGTTTCAGAACCGGAGTGGGAAAAGCAAAAAAAGGAGGCTTTCGTTTTGTAAGGCCCGATGATTTAGCAGCAGATGTGATTAAGCATCTTGTTAAATCCGTTCCAGGATTGGAGAGCAACATGATCGATGATCTGATTGTCGGCAACGCGGTGCCCGAAGCAGAACAAGGCATGCAGATGGGAAGAATGATTTCCCTGCTTGCGCTTGGTATTGATACGCCCGGTATGATTGTGAATCGCTACTGCGGAAGTGGTGTTGAGACCATCGCCATTGCAAGTCAGCGTATACAAGCCAACATGGCTGATATCATCATTGCCGGAGGAACGGAGTCCATGTCGTTGGTTCCAACGATGGGTATTAAAACTGCGCTCAACTATAAAATTGCAACAGAGAACCCGGCTTACTATACCAGCATGGGTTTAACAGCCGAGGAGGTTTCAAAGCAATTCAAAATTTCACGTGAAGAGCAGGATCAGTTTTCGTATGAATCGCACATGAAAGCTGCAGCCGCATGGAAAGATGGAAAGTTTAAGGATGAAGTAGTGCCCATCACCGTGAAGGAAGTGTATGTGGACGAGAATATGAAAAAGAAAACCCGCGAGTTTGTGGTGGCCACCGATGAAGGTATTCGTGCGGACACGACCGTAGAAGGATTGTCAAAATTGAAACCGGTGTTCGCCCTGGGCGGAACCGTTACCGCGGGTAACTCATCACAGACTTCCGATGGCGCAGCATTTGTTTTGGTGATGAGTGAGCGCATGGTAAAACAATTTAATCTAAAACCGATAGCGCGCATGGTAAGCTATGCGGCAGCCGGAGTTGATCCGCGCATTATGGGCATTGGTCCGGTGGCGGCCATTCCGAAAGCATTAAAACTTGCCGGAATGAAACTGGATGACATTGATTTGATTGAACTCAATGAAGCCTTTGCGGCACAGGCGTTAGCCGTAGCGAAGGAACTGAACATTGATCGTAAGAAATTAAATGTTAATGGGGGCGCCATTGCAGTCGGACACCCTTTAGGATCGTCTGGCGCGCGCCTGTCGGTACAATTATTCAATGAACTCCGCAGACAAAAAAAGAAATACGGAATGGTAACAGCCTGTGTTGGAGGCGGACAGGGAGTGGCGGGGATTTATGAACTATTGTATTAGACGTTGGACGTAAGACTTTAGTAGTAAGACAATGCACAATTTTAAGGAGTTAAAAGTTTGGCAATTATCACGACAACTTGTAAAGGAGATTTATGAGTTGACAGCAGACTTTCCTTCCTCGGAAAAGTATGGATTGATTTCTCAACTCCGCAGGTGTGCAGTTTCTATTCCATCCAATATTGCCGAAGGAGCAGGACGAAATACAGATAAAGACTTTGCACAGTTTCTAAACATCAGTTTAGGATCGGCTTACGAGCTTGAAACACTCTTGATACTTTCTTTTGATGTTAACCTGATTAATCAGGAGCAATTAGACTTGTTAGTAATTAGAATTTCTGAAGTACAAAAAATGACTTTTGGCTTGATCAAGACGTTGCGCCAGGAGTCTTATGTCTAACGTCTTGATACTTATGTCGAATTAAACAAGCATGGCAACCGAAGTAGCAACCAAAAACGCAATCAAAGGAGGGGAGTTCCTGATTCGCGAAACGCAAGCAAATGAAATCTTCATCCCCGAAGAATTCAATGAAGAACAATTGATGATCAAGCAGCAGTGCGAAGATTTTCTGAAGAAAGAAATTCATCCACGTCTGGATGAGATTGATTCCATGAAACATCCGGAGTTGTTGCCTTCGTTACTGGATAAGGCCGGTGAGCTCGGATTATTGGGAACATCAGTGCCGCAGGAATACGGTGGATTCGGTATGGATTTCAATACGGCTATGCTGGTGGCCGAAGTTTTGGGCGCAGGTCATTCCTTTGCAGTTGGTATTTCGGCACACACCGGTATCGGCACATTACCGATTTTATATTATGGAAATGAAGCGCAGAAGAAAAAATACATTCCCAAACTCGCAACGGGTGAATGGAAGGCGGCTTACTGCCTGACAGAACCTGATTCAGGCTCTGATGCTAACAGCGGAAAGACAAAGGCTGTGCTTAGTGCAGATGGAAAGCACTATGTTATCAACGGCCAAAAAATGTGGATCACCAACGGTGGCTTTGCCGATGTATTTGTGGTGTTTGCAAAAATTGATAACGATAAAAATTTAAGTGCCTTCATCGTGGAGAAAACCTTCGGTGGTATCACCATGAATGAAGAAGAAAAGAAGATGGGTATTAAAGGATCGTCTACCCGCCAGATTTTCTTCAACGATTGCAAGGTTCCGGTTGAGAATTTACTGAGCGAGCGCGAAAATGGATTCAAGATAGCGGTGAATATTCTGAATATCGGAAGGATTAAACTGGGTGTGGCTGCCGTTGGCGGAAGCAAGATGTGCATTTCCACCGCGGTGAATTATTCGAAGGAGCGCAAGCAGTTTGGTACACCGATAGCCAGCTTTGGTGCAATCAAATACAAAATTGCAGAAGCATGTACTAAGATTTTCGCTTCGGAGTCGGCACACTATCGTGCTTCACAAAACATTGATGATGCTTACAACGCCTTTGTAGCTGCAGGCATGGAGCCAGGCAAAGCCAGGTTAAAAGCGCTGGAAGAGTTTGCGATTGAATGTGCCATTCTAAAAGTGCACGGTTCAGAAGTACTTGACTATACCGTTGATGAAGGTGTACAGATTTACGGAGGTATGGGATTTTCTGCTGAAGGACCGATGGATCGCGCGTATCGCGATGCGCGTATCAACCGGATATTTGAAGGCACCAATGAAATCAACCGACTGCTTACCGTAGATATGATATTGAAGCGTGCCATGAAGGGAACATTAGATCTTATGAATCCGGCAATGGCCGTTCAAAAAGAGTTAATGTCGATACCTGATTTTGGAGCAAGTGATGAAGATGGTGTGTTTGTGAAGGAAAAGAAAGTATTGGCTAATTTAAAGAAGGCCGGACTGATGGTGGCGGGTGCAGCCGTACAGAAATTCATGATGAAGCTTTCGGATGAGCAGGAGATTTTGATGAACCTGGCCGATATGATGATTGAAGGCTATGTAGCAGAATCTACATTGCTAAGAGTTGAAAAACTTATTGGCATACGTGGAGAAAAAGCTTGTGAGATGCAAAAGGAATTGGCCATGATCTACTTACACTATGCGGTAAACAAAGCAGCTGCTGCCGGCCGTGAAGCGATTACTTCATTTGCCGATGGCGATGAGCAACGCCTGATGCTGATGGGCTTGAAGCGCTTTACCAAAGTTGATCCTTATAACCTGAAAGAGGCAAGAAGGAAAGTGGCTAATTATGTGATTGAAAAAGGCATTTATCCTTTTTAGACGTAAGACATAAGTAGCAAGACGTAAGAAATGACCCGGGAGCAATTCCGGGTTTTTTATTTTTATGCTCAGGGCAGGTTATTGTTCGATCAAAACCCTGATTTCATTTTCTAAAAGGGCATTGCCAGGACGCAGGGTTTCTATATTATGAACATCGCCATCCTTGCTAAGCAAAATATAAGCAGGGGTTTCTTTGATTTTATACAATCGCTTAAATTCTGCATCTGAACCAATCCGATAGTTTATGGTTCCATCCGAAAATAAATTGTATTTGGTAAGGAGTTGCTTCCATCTGACTTCATCATTTTCTAATGAGAGCATAACCACAGAGAAATCTCTTCTGAATTGCTTTTGCAAACGTTTGGCGTGTTCCAGTTCAACTACACAAGGTAAATCACAGGTGCTATCCCAAAAAACAAGAAAGAGTATTCGATTACCCTTGTTGTGTTCTTTGAACCAATTAAATTTTTCTACTCCGTTTTGGCCCCCATCAGTCGTGCTCCATTCATACTGCTGGTAGCGAATAAATTGTTGATTCAGCGACTCCCCTCCGCCTAAATCGCGAATGATTTTGTCTTCCAGTGGTGTTGTTTTCAGGATTGTATTGGTTTTCCAATAGGAGGAGTCATAGGGGATTTTCAGCAAGTCGTCCTTTCCAGGTTCACGACCAACAAATCTTTCTTCAACACCATGTTTAATCTCTGTGGACATCAATTCAATATGATACTGATGAACACTTTTATTTGAAACATGATTTTCACCCTCACGAATAAAGTGATAAGGGTAGTATTTGTTATCTGTTTTTCGATAATAGGCAGATGTACGGATTATATTGGCTCCCTCTGATTTTGTTTCTTCTGTTTTTACAATGGCATAACGATCAGTAGTTATATATAATGTTCCTGATATTACTGGCAAATCAATATAACCGGAAGTAGTGAGGATAGAATCTTTTCTGCTGGTATATGCGATGAGATACACCTCTTGTCCATCATAAACGGTAGTGGCATCATAGGCAAAACTATAACGATCAAAATCCACCCTCAGATTACTAACCGTGTTATAAAATGAAAGTTGCTTGCCTTTTTCCTGTACTTGATAACCTACAACATCGGCCTGTAGAATGTTGCTGATGGCAATAGGCTCATGACCTTGTGCAGCAATAGTATTGTCCAGACTTCTCCGCAGTTGTGTAACCCGTATCTCTTCCTTTTCGCCCGCCATACGTTGTGCGGATTTATACCCACGATGTTTCCAGACATCGACAGAAGCCTCAATTAATCTTCCATACTCTGAATCGTCCTTACAGTAATGACGGTAGAAAAATTTTTGTAAAAAGGGCTGCGTGCTGTAATTGTTCGCGACATTGGAGAATGCTCTTCGTACTATTCGTGACGGGTCAATTAATTTTCGATAGACAATAATCTCATTAAGTTCGATAGAAGCGGGTTTAAGCTGAATCAAGTTTAGATTTTCCAGTGAGTTAATGATCAGGGACTCATATCCTACACAGCTTATTTTTATAGAAAAAGGTTCTTCAACCAGCAATGAAAACTGTCCGTTAAGATTGGAGCTCGTTCCTTTTGATGTACCCACAATGCCAATGGATGCGAAGGGCACAGGCTTACCTGTTTCCTTATCCACAACTTTGCCCTCTACCACCTGCTGGCAAAATGCAGTTGCACTAACTAACATAAAAGGGATAAGCCACCGATACATATTCTTTTCTAAAATGAGCCCTCAGCGTTTTTGGTACGAAGCACCATCGCATGAGCGCGTTGAAATTTACTTAATAGTAGGGTTTTGATCTGCAATTTCGTACACTTTGGCTGTACAATATTGAACAGATTTGAATGATCTTTCTCATGCTCCACTCATTTTCAGGTCAAAAACATAGATTTTACAAAATGGTTAGGTTTTTGAAAATGAAGATCAAAACTTGAACTATGACTAAATCTACCTCAAACGCACTTCTGATAATTTTACTGATATTCACTTTTCCAATCTGGATTGGAATTGCCGGTGGCCTTTTCGGATTGGCCATGGGTTTATTCGGAGCGATTATTGGAATTGTAGCAGGCTTTTTTGGAATACTGGGTGGCGTGCTTGGGGCTATCTTCGGAGCAATTGCTGAGGTATTCAGCTGGTTTTTTGGTGGAATTTTTGGCTGGGACGTGGGTTATTTTCCACACGTTCATTTTCCCCGGCCCTTAACTTTTCTGCTGATCGTTTTCGCCATTGTATTGTTAACACGTTCGCGAAAAAAGGAAGTTAAGAAGTAGGATGACGGTTATACAGCGCAGGGTTTAAATAGAAGTGACTATATACAGGATAAGTTCGGATGGCCCTAAGTTTGGGTCGCTGCCCCTCTGCAAATTCAACTTTATAATAATACTCAAAACCCTTTTCAATACGCACGGCCTGACGAACCATATACCATTCCTTATCGTATGGGTTCAGCACTTTTACCTCAATCTTATAGAGGCCCGCACTACTTTTTATGCGTACAAAATTTTCAGGTTGTTTATTGAAAAGTTTGCCATTAATGTACACCTGCATAGACGACTGCCTGGAGGTTTGAATGGCGATGCTGGAAGAATAACCGAAGGCAGAACCAAGCACAAGGGTCATCAAACTTATTAAAACCAACTTCTTCATAATCTTCTTCTTTAAAACAGTGGCTGCAAGCATCATGCCAGCGACACACCTACTCTATTCAACGCAAGGGCAAAAAAAGGGTTCCTTTTGTTTTGATCAATTACGCAGGTAATTAACATTAATTTATCCTTAACTCCCGCTTAAAGCCCATTATAAAATTTTTCAGGGCTTGTTGCCAGGTCAGGTCTGCATCCCAGCGGGTTCCCAAAAAGACATTGTTGAACTGTATTTGTCGGGCATAGAATTTATAAACAGGGGTGCTTGCAGGAATGGTTTTCAGTTGCTCCTGACCATTGGGATAGGTAACGGAGACCAGTGCTGTTTCTGCTTCGCCTACTTCAAAGCCCAGCAATTGTTTGGCAACGGGTCCCCTGGAATGAATCAGGCATAGAATATAGAACATACCCTGTTTTCGCAACTCAGTTTCAGGAATTGTATTTTCAACGAGTGTATACTTAAAGGGATAGTCCTTCATAATTTCCTCTAACTCACGGTCCAGTTGTTCGTCTCCGAATTTTTGTACCGCCAGCCGGTCAACTTTTAAGTCGGTGGCAAATGCTTCCGTTCTTCTTCCGGTGATTACGTTAATGGTTAACCCCGTTTCAGCAATGTCACCAATCAGTAGGTTTTGTTTTCGAAAAGAATTTATGGCGGTGCTGTAAAGTACACGAAGCGTTTCTTTTAGATAAGCATCTTCCACCACCCAGGCGCTTTGACCCTGTTCAATCAAATCTTCACGACCAGTAAAAGCTGTAACAGCCACCTTGTAGGTTGCGCCTGATTTTTCAGCAATAACAAAGTTGTTGATTTCGCGCCCGGTGAAATACTCGCTAAAGGCTAAGGTAACATCACGCCCTGCAAAAACCCTGTCGATTTCAAAATAGGCAACAGCATCTATACCCGTTCGTGACAGGCTTGCGTGAATCTCATCAATTTCTTTTTTTGTTAAGTTGGGGCTGTAGAATACAGCACTTCTTGTGCTGAGAATTTTTTCAGGCAGCACACCAGCAGGCTTCAGTCGACTCAATATAGCCTGATCGTTTACCTGGGCAATCAGGAAACCGGGAACAACAAGAAAAAAAATGTGAAAGATTTTCATTTCAACATATAACGCAAACCTTACGATAGTATTTTCAACGGTCAAAAGATACCAATAAAAAAACCATCTTCATTTATTTTAACCGGATAGGAAATCAAGTCAGCTGATCGTGACGAAGACTCCCGGCCGGTCTGAAGCGAGAACCTGTAGTTGTGCCAGGGACAGATAACTTCACCAAGATAATTGATATGTCCTTTGCTAAGTGAATCTCCATTGTGCGTACAGCGATCCTGAACCGCAAAAAACTGATTGTTATGAATCACCAGGCATATGCGCTTTTCTCCGATGACCACTAATTGTGGTTTATCGTTTTGAATGCGCGTGCGGGCAACAGCCTCATCCGGAAATATTTTTATCCATTGCATACCTCAGCTTTGGCGAAGATCACCTTTTTTCTACCTTGATTCAAATTAAAAATCAGGTTGAATGAAAAACATCATCAGTGGAATTTTACTTTTTGTGTTCTTGCCTTCTTTCGCGCAAATAAATCCCAAACTTCAAACAAAAGTTGAGCAGCTGGCGACAGCTATTGAGCCGCGAATGATTGAATGGAGAAGGGATATTCATCAGCATCCTGAGCTGGGTAATCGCGAATTTAAAACGGCCGCGAAAATAGCGGAACATCTAAAGTCACTGGGTATTGAAGTTCAAACGGGCGTTGCCCATACAGGTGTAGTTGGGATTTTGAAAGGAGGAAAGCCGGGCCCTGTTATTGCACTGCGTGCGGATATTGATGCCTTGCCGGTAACGGAGCGCAACAGTTTGCCCTTTGCATCAAAGGAAAAAACTGTTTTTAACGGCCAGGAAACAGGCGTGATGCATGCTTGTGGTCATGATACACACGTGGCGGTATTGATGGCCACTGCAGAAGTGCTTGCAAAAAACAAAAGTGAGTTAAAGGGTACCATCAAATTTATTTTCCAACCCTCGGAAGAGGGGCCACCGGCAGGTGAAGAGGGCGGAGCAGACTTAATGGTAAGGCAAGGAGTATTGGACAACCCAAAAGTGGATGTAATTTTTGGTTTACATATTAGCTCTATTACTCCGCTGGGCAGAATTACGTATCGACCTGCAGGTACTATGGCAGCATCAGATTGGTTTTCGATAAAAGTAAAAGGCCGACAGTCGCATGGAGCTTATCCATGGATGTCGGTTGATCCTATAGTGGTAAGTGCACAAATTATTACCGGGCTTCAAACCATTGTGAGCAGACAAACAGAACTGACAAAAGAAGCCGCTGTTATAACCATCGGGAGATTTCAAGCGGGTATTCGTGAAAACATTATTCCCGAAGAAGCTTTTATGGCGGGGACCATTCGCACGCTGGATGAAAGCATGCAGGAAAAAATTCATGAAAAGATAAGGCTAACAGCCACTAAAATTGCAGAGAGTGCTGGTGCAACAGCTGAGGTAGTGATTGATAAAAAGACTCCTGTTACATATAACGATCCGGCACTTACGGAAAAAATGGTAGCGAGCCTACAAAAAGCAGCCGGTGAAAAAAATGTTGTTCGTATTAATGCGGTAACAGGTGCTGAAGATTTTGCCTTTTACCAAAAGAAAGTTCCTGGCTTTTTCTTTTTTATCGGAGCCATGTCACCCGATCAGGATCCAGCGAAAGTACCGGCTCATCATACACCCGATTTTATGATTGATGAGCGTGGTTTATTGATTGGATTAAAGGCCATGCTGAACGTGACGTTGGATTATATGTTTATGAAGTAGCTTAGTTTGTTGGCATGGGGAATGGTCCTTCTTTCAGGCATGTAATTTTTACAGTTTTTCCAGCCATGCACACGGTGGCAAAATCCTTTCGCTCAACGTACTCAAGGAGCACAGCCCTTCCTTCCCAAAATTCAAAATTGTAAAGAGGATCTTCCGTAGCCCCTTTCGGTAGAGGAGGCGTTCCGCACCAACCCCATTCCCAAACGGGAATAAGCTTTGTTCCATCATTTAATTCGAACACAAAACCACAGCCATCTAAATTGCTAAGGTCGCGAACAATGGCCGGAACAGAGCAGCTGGTTGGTATAGGATCTGGACCACACTGAAAAGCTGTACTTGTAAAGATGGTGGCTACTAAAAGGCCGTACACTAGTTTCTTTTTCATCAGACACAGTTTTCTTTTAGACACCATGTGCCGGCAATTCGTTGTAAGAAGGCTTTTAAATCCTAAACAACATAGAGTACCAACCCTTTAAGGTATTCTCCTTCGGGATGGTTCATAGAAACCGGATGATCGGACGGTTGGGAAAGAAGGTGAAGTACTTTTACTTCTCTTTCAGCCTGAATAGCAGCTGAAGTTACTGTATCATAGAACAATTGCTTGTCCACCACCTGTGAGCAGGAGAATGTAAAAATGATTCCACCGGGACGGATAACTTTCATGGCCTCTGCATTCAAGCGCTGATAACCTTTTACCGCCTGGTGCCGTGCATCACGGTGTTTGGCAAACGCGGGAGGATCAAGCACAATAAGATCATAAACGTCCTGTTTGTTTTTTAAAAATTCAAATGTGTCAATAGCCGTGCATTCGTGTTGTTGCGGATCGTAACCATTGAGTTTGATATTTTTTCGGGTAATATCAATTGCTTTTTCGGAAGCATCAACCGAGTGAACAAGTGAGGCATCAGCTTTTAGTGCATAAACAGAAAATCCACCTGTATAACAAAAAGTGTTTAACACATTTTTTCCTTTTGAAAAATCTCCAAGTAGTTTTCGGTTTTCCCGCTGGTCAAGAAAGAAGCCCGTCTTTTGTCCGCTTTCCCAGTCAACCAGGAATTTGTTTCCATGCTCATGAATTACGTGAGGCACCACACCCATGCCCAGCAGGTAGCCATCGGGCTGATCATCTTTGATTTTTCCCGGTAAGGTTGCGCGACTTTTATAATAGATGGCTGATAGTTGCTCCCCCATTACTACTTTTAATGCCTGTGCAATTTGTTCACGGTCGTTATGCATGCCCGCTGAATGTGCTTGAATCACAGCAACGCCTGAATAGAAATCGATAATCAATCCGGGCAGACCGTCACCTTCACCATGAATCAAACGAAACGCATTTGTTTTTTCAGAGGGGAGCCCAACAGCATGACGTAGCGTCAGTGCCCGGTTGATTTTATCCTTCCAAAAAGTATCCGTTGGTTGCTCTTCTCCGAATGATAGCATCCGAACGGAAATGCTTCCGTTTTGGTAATGACCAAACCCAAGCGTAACCCCTTTACTGTCGCAAACCTTAACCCAGTTACCATCTTGTGCGTGTCCATTAAGTTGCTGAAGGGCACCCGAAAAAACCCAGGGATGTTTTCGAAGAACAGATTGCTCACGCCCCTTCTTTAATAAAATATTGCCCGGTATGTTCATGGTGCCAAAATAGTTTGAAAGGTGCAAGTAATGATTTTATATTAACACCAGTTAAATAAAGGAAAACAAACCAAAATCCGAATATTTTCGTATTTAGTGTATCAATAGAATCAGGAGGCGTTGAGTACCCGGGTAGCACATTTTGACAATCAGCAACTGACAAAATTTCCCCTGAAGGGCCAAAAAGGCGCTTTGTACATCAATTTGCCAGATTTTTGCACAGAACAGATCAGTAAAAATTAAGAGCCATGAGAAAATTCACATCACTTTTTGCTGCAGCTATTTTGGGTAGTGTATTGACCCTCGGCTGCTATGAATATTTAAAGAAAGATGAGCCTGTAACCATTCAATATGTTACCGAGCCCCCGATTTCAAAGGTAACCTATCTTGACAAAGCTACCGGCACGACAACCGTGCCAACCGATTTCACGGCTATTGCCGAAAAGGTTACACCAGCGGTGGTGCACATTCGCTCAACACAAGCAAGAACTACACGTGAGCAGAATCAATCATTCGATCCCTTCCGTGATTTTTTTGGAACACCGCGTAATTACGGCCCGAGCCAGAGCTCAGGATCAGGCGTCATTATTAATGCGAGTGGCTATATCGTTACTAACAATCACGTGGTTCAGGGAGCCGATGTTGTTGATGTTACCCTGAACGACAACCGTTCATTTAAAGCAGAAGTGATCGGTACTGATCCTGACACTGATCTGGCACTGATAAAAATTAATCAAACAAATCTGCCCTTTATTCCTTTTGTGAATTCAGATAATGCCCGTGTAGGCGAGTGGGTGTTGGCGGTTGGCAATCCATTTAATCTCAACTCAACCGTAACGGCAGGTATCATCAGCGCAAAAGGAAGAAATATTAATATACTTGATCGAAACACGCAGGAAGGAAATACAGCCATTGAATCATTTATTCAAACCGATGCGGCCATAAATCCAGGTAATAGTGGAGGTGCGTTGGTGGATATGAATGCCGGCCTGGTAGGCATAAACACGGCCATTGCCAGTCCTACAGGAGCTTACTCGGGTTATGGATTTGCGGTGCCCTCAAACATCGTAAGCAAAATTGTTGAAGACCTGATGAAGTTTGGCGTAGTACAACGCGGTTGGTTGGGTATTCAGGTAGGCAGTGTGAACAGTGAGTTGGCCAAGCAGTATGACCTGGAAGTAAATGAAGGCGCTTTTGTTTCCGGATTTGCTGAAGGGAATAAAAGTGCAGCGAAAGAAGCAGGCATTAAGGAACATGATGTTGTTGTTAAAATTAACGAAACGCCAATACGCTCAAGTTCGGCCCTGATTGAAACCATTGGTCGTCACAGACCGGGTGATAAAGTAATGATTACCGTGAATCGAAAAGGAAAGGAAATTACTTATCCTGTAGTATTGAAAAACCGAGATGGTAATGTTGGTGTTATTAAGCCGGAAGAGCGCACCGGCTTTGTGGCCCTGGGTATTGATGTGGAAGATGTAGATGCAAAAACATTAAAGCGGCTTGAACTTACCAACGGGGTGCGCATAAAAACGCTGGGTAATGGTAAATTGGCAAAGAGTACTGATATTCGCGATGGCTTCATCATTACCAAAGTAAATGATGTGCCGGTGAAATCAACAAAAGAGTTTAATGAAGAGATGAAGAAAAAGAAGGCTGGTGAATTGGTAATTCTAACCGGAACCTATGAGGATTTTCCGCGTGAGTTCAACTACGCCTTCAGAATGTAGAACTAATCGTTTACGAAATGAGAAAACTGTTTAGAAAAGGAGAACGAGTAAGAAGTAAAAGTGATGGTAAAGTGATGGAGGTATTGCGTTACCTGAAAAACAATTTAGTAGAAGTAATGACCTTTGATCTTGAGTCAAGAGAAGTGAGGAAAAAGCAAGTTAAAGAAGATAAGCTTTCCAGGGCCGCCTAGGCACGAAAGGATTTTCTAAATACAACAAAGCTGTTTGGTGACGCAGTGTTGCGGTCATCAAACAGCCTTGTAATAAAACAATTACATTACCTTTGCGGTTAAACAAAAAATTCAACCGCCATCAAAAAGTTTGATATCCCCGCCTATTATCGCTCGGCCATTACCGGAAGAGTAAAAGAGTCTAGAAGGCTAAGAGATTTGCGTAAGCAGGATTTCTCCCCGACTTTTTTGGATTTTGGTCCTGTTGGTTTTTACATCGCCCGCCATTTTGGTTTTTGCTATGGTGTTGAGAACGCCATTGAAATCAGCTACAAAGCACTGGAAGAGAACCCCGACAAGAAGGTTTACCTGTTGAGTCAGATGATCCATAATCAGGAAGTAAATAACGATCTGGAGAGTCGCGGTATTCAATTCATCATGGATACTGACGGGAAGCAATTTATTCCCTGGGATGCAATCTCCAAAGATGATGTGGTGATTGTTCCGGCTTTTGGTACCACATTGGAGATTGAGCATTTACTGCTTGATCGGGGTATTGAAGTTCAAAAATATAACACTACTTGTCCGTTTGTAGAGAAGGTATGGAACCGTGCCGAAAAGCTTGGCAAGGATGACTACACTATTATTATTCATGGAAAGCCAAAGCATGAAGAAACACGGGCCACGTTTTCACACAGCGCCCATAGCGGTGCTTCCATTATCATACGCGATATAGAGGAGGCCAGGAGCCTGGGGGAATACATAAAAGGAAATAAACCGGGCACCATGTTCTTTGAAGAATTTGCCTGGCGATTTTCTGAAGGGTTTGATCCGAATCGTGATCTGCAACGGGTTGGTGTGGTGAATCAAACAACCATGCTGGCCTCCGAAACACAAGCCATTGCCGAATATTTCCGAAGCCTGATGATGGAGAAATATGGTGAAGGGAACATCAAAAAACATTTTGCTGATACGCGCGACACACTTTGTTACGCCACCAACGACAATCAGAATTCTACGTTTGAGTTGCTGGAAACTGATGCCGATCTGGCTATAGTGGTGGGTGGTTATAACAGTTCAAACACCTCGCACATTGTTGAGCTTTGCGAACGAAAATTCCCTACGTTTTTTATTAACTCAGAGAACGAAATAAAATCGTCAACAGAAATCCATCACTTCGATTATCCAAATAAGGTAAAGCGTACTTCCACAAACTTCCTGCCCCAAAAGGAACAAGTTAAAATTGTACTTACCAGCGGGGCTTCCTGCCCGGATACCTTGGTTGACCGGGTGTTGCAAAAAGTGATTTCTTATTTTCCCGGAAGCCGTTCGGTGGAGGAAGTAATAGAAACTTTAACCTTCAAACCTCCATCATAGCTTGTTTTGTTTGCTGCGGGTGTTGAGTACATTTTCTAAACGCTGCAAATTTGACACATAAAGATTGAACAGTAATCAAACGGGAAAACTTTGGGATGCTCTTAGTTCCGAAGAAAAGGACGAACTCCTTATCTCTTATGAAGAGAGTTTTGATCCAAAAAATTTACTGAGCCATGAGGAAGTCAAAGCACAGCATCAAAAATGGCCAGGAAAATAGTTTGGACTAAACGGGCTAACAGCAAATTCAATAAAATCATTGGTTATTTAGAGGAAGAATGAAGCCCCCTCAATGTCACTCGTAAGAGGACGTTGAGGAATTTGAGATCAACTGCAGCCGTTGTTGGTGTTGCGCCCAGGCAAGTGATCCACCAATAACGTTTTTGCTGGCTAATCGTTAAAAGTTGTAGCCATTTTCAGAGGCCAACTAAATAATGAGTATGAACCAATTGATGCTAACTTTATACCTGTTGACCATATTTACTCCTATAGCCTCTGCACAAGGTAAACTGGAGTGGAGTGAGACGAAAAAGCTAACCATTGCCGACTTCAAAGGATCCCCGTCTGATCCATCAACAGAACAAACGCTGGTTGTTAGCTTTGGCCAGGATTTAAACCTTGAGAAATCAAAAATCAGCAGTTTAAAAACATTCAACGCACAAGTCACCAACTATTTTTCGCAAGACAGCTCATGGATTGACCGGACTGACCAGTCAAGACTGCGTTATGTAATAACTCATTTTGATATAAATGAGTGGATGGCAAGAGCGTTAAGAAAACGACTCAACGAAAACAGGGAATTGGTTTTACGGGGAGAGCATCAAACCATTCTGGATGAGATCAATAATGAATTTGAAAAGATTAAATTAGCGTACGATAATGAAAGCAACTACGGCAACAACCCCATTGGTCAAATGAATTGGGAGACCAGAATAAACGAACAACTTATTGCATTGGCAGACTACTGCAAAACATGTGAGCCAAAAGGGAAATGAGTAGAAGCCCCTCAATGTCACTCGTAAGAGCTTGCCCTGCTACAAGCTGGGACGTTGAGGAATTTGAGATCGGCTTTTAATTTTGAGTATGATCAGCGAGAAGAAACCAGAAACCATGAAAGACACCAGCGCACACGATGAACGCATTGCAACCATGACGTTCGCTTCTGTATACCCGCACTACGTTACCAAAGTGGAGCGCAAGGGCAGAACGAAAGAAGAGCTGCACGAGGTAATAGCATGGCTAACGGGTTTTGATAACAAGAAACTACAGGAGCTGATAGAAAAGCAGGTAACGTTTGAAACCTTCTTTCAAAAGGCAAAACTAAACCCGAACGCAAACCTCATTACGGGTGTCATCTGTGGCTATCGGGTGGAGGAAATCGAAAACCCGCTTACCCAAAAAGTACGGTATTTAGATAAGCTGGTGGATGAGCTGGCAAAGGGAAAGAAGATGGAGAAGATTTTGAGGAGCGCGTAGCGAACGAATCGCTGCGAGCCATCATTCAAGGATGCCGTCAAGCCAGTGTATAACATTTAACACGAACTGAAAATTTTGCGCGGCACTTTTCACGTTCATCCCCACTTTGCTTTTTCCTTGCAGTTGCGCGGTAAACATGGCCGCCTCACCAAAAACAACCACCCGGCCTTTTCCATAGTTCATGTACGCTCCCTGTACCAGGTTTTCGGCCGAGGTAGCGGGTGTGTCTTTAGTAAACACCCAGGCCGTTTGGGGCATCAGCATCTGGTACGTTGAATTCAATGTCGTGATGGGGTGCGCACCATTGGGTATTTCAAAAGCCTGGCCGGCAAAACTTTGCAGTGAGGTAACGGCCTCCTTTTTATCTCTTCCATTTGTGATCACGTTTTCAATCAATCCTTCACCGATGGAAAAAATATCTTTTCCTCCGCCCTTCTTCATGGCAAAACCATTGTAAAATTTAAACCCGAACGATGCGGCTAATGCTTCTGCCGCACCGGGAAAGGGCATATGGTCGGCAATCAAAAAAAGACAACCGCCTTCGTTTACCCATTCGTTTACAACGTTAATTTCAGTCTCTGTAAAGGCTGATGGCGTGGGCAGTGTCCAGCGTTGAAGATTATCCGGGTGTAAAGCATTCGCGATAACAAGAATTTTTCCTGCATGCAGCTGATCTTTTGTAAACGGCTCCGCAGAAGCCCTGACAACGTAACCATCTTTTTCAAGAAGCCGGGCAAAGGGTTTAAACCTTCCACTCATCGTATGGAAATTTCCATGGGCCTCATCAATCAGCACAACGGGGCCCTGTGCGTTTACATAGGCCGGATTTAAAATGATGGGATTATATAGCGTGTCGGCCACTTGCTGGGCAAATGCCGATACCGAAAGCAAGAGCAATAGAAATAAAATTAGTGGTGTGATTGTTTTGTGCATGATCAAAGTTAGCGATAAAAAATCCGAACGAGTCGGATTTACTTTTTATAAACCGGCTTCAGCACGTTTATATCGCCATCTGTTTGGGGTGGCGTTAATCCCAAAAGAAAAGCTATAAAAGGATATACATGAACATTTTCAAAGGCCGCCACGGTTGTGCCTCCTTTTATGTTTGGGCCATTGGCATAAAAAATTCCCTGCATCTCCTTTACTTCGTCTGCATCGTAGCCGTGCACACCAAAAACCGGTGATTGAAGCCTGCCGAAGTTGCGGCTGTTCACCTGTATATAAGAACCGGGGTTGGCAACAATCATTATATCGCCTACTCGATCATTTTTATAATTCCAATGATTGGGAAAATTTTCTCGCTTAAAGACCTCAAAATTTTTTTCAACAACTTTTAATGCCGCGTAAAGTGAGTCAACGTTGTTTGTGTACAAATGCGCCTGCGTTCCTCCATTGATCACGCGAACGGTGGTATCGGCCAGGTTAATGAACTTGCTTAGCGTGATGTAAGTTTCTTCTTTCTGCTTCAGCTCATACATGCCATGATCAGAAACCAGTATAACATTTACCGGAAGTTTGGTCTTCTTTATTCCTTGCATCAGATAACCTAGTAAACTGTCAGCCTGGAATACAGTTTTTTTAAGCTCTTCAGAATTTGGTCCGGTGTTATGTCCTTCTGTGTCCACCAATGAAAAATACAGCGAGATAAACTGCGGCCGTTCTTTCCTGGGAAGTTTCAACCAATCTATCACCTGGTCAACACGTTTTGTGTTTGGCATCTCTTGCTCATACTTGTAGTAGTAGGTAGGGAATTCACCGAGTACAGGAGCTTCCGATCCTACCCAAAAACAGGAAGCGGACTTTAAACCTTGTTGTTGCGCCAGTTGCCAAAGCGGGGTGCCACCGTAAAAGACAGGATTTTCTACCATGTCGCGGTTGCGCATGGTGTAGTTGAGGTTGAGTTTTTTATCGTAGAAATAATTGTCAACCAAGCCGTGATTTCCGGGATAAAGTCCGGTAACCAGGGTATAGTGATTCGGAAATGTTTTGCTGGGGAAAGACGGGATCAGTCCATCAGCGGCTGCACCTTTTTGAATGAACGCGTTAAAGTTCGGCAGGTCATATTTCGAAACATAGTCGTGCCGAAAGCCGTCAAAGGACACAAGAACAACGTAAGGATTTTCTTTTTTCTGTGCGGCTACAGTATACCAGGCAAAAAGAAAGAATAGAATAACGTATCTCACCGGTAAATCTTTCGGCTGAAAATAGAAAAGATATGTTAGGAAGGGGCAAGAAAAAGGGGCAAATGCCCCTTATTTTACTTTAGCGGAACTCTTTTTCTTTGACTCTTCCACCCGCTTACCGCTGCGGTGTTCGCCAAGAATGGTAACGTCTTTTGTGATTTCGTACATGCGAGCTGCCTGCATCATAGCTTCGCGGGTGTCACGGATGATAATGGTTCCTGAAGATTTTGATCCTTTGTTGCGGATCTCGATATAAAACCCGTCTTTTTTCTTCTTTGGTAATACTGGAGGTCTTCCCATGATTTGTTGTTAATTATTGATGAATAATGGCCTTTTTTAGAAGCATTTTTATAACCGAGCCTTGGCCGAATTAGTTCGACAACCTGCAAGATGGCTATTTTTTTCGGATTTTTAGTGTAAAACCTTGTCTATTTCACTGTATTACAGGTTATTGGGCTTGTTGCCCGATTTGTAGTACATCGTTTGGGGCGTGCTGCTTATTGCCAAAAATAATGCTTCGCTTTTTAGTCTTTTTACCGTGCGTTTTCACTCTCCTTAAGGCCTCATCGCAAGAGGTGCCTGTTGTCCTTGACACCATTCGTGAATTGGATGAGGTGATCATAAAGGCCTATGCCTATAACCGACCACTGAAAGAAATTCCAGCTTCTGTGGCTTCTGTTGGGCAACAGGATTTCCAACGGTTTAATATTTCTACACTTGTTCCGGCCATGAACATGGTACCTGGGGTTCGACTTGAAGAACGATCGCCCGGCAGTTATCGTGTATCCATTCGTGGCAGTACGCTTCGTTCACCTTTTGGTGTGCGTAATGTTAAAGTTTACTGGAATAACATTCCGCTTACTGATCCTGGAGGAAACACATACCTGAACCAGCTTGATCCTGCCATGCTTGGATCGCTTGAGGTTTTAAGAGGACCGGGATCAAGTTTGTATGGCGCAGGAACCGGTGGCGTTTTGTTACTGAAAAGTCCTTATCCTGAAGAGGGACATGCTTTACATGCAGGATTGCAACTTGGCTCTTTTGGTAGTGAACAATTTTCTGTTTCGTATGAAGAAGGTAAGGAGCACTCGGGTCATCAGGTGCAGGTTATGCATCAGCAAGCCGATGGCTACCGAAATCAAACAAGATTTTCGCGCGATGTGATAAATAGTGTTTTTCGTTTTGAAACAAACGACAATCAGGTTTTGGAAACATTTATTTTCTACAGCGATTTATTCTATGAAACACCGGGCGGCCTTACGCTAAATGAATTTACCACCAATCCAAAACAAGCCCGTCCGGCTACAGCAACACTGCCGGGCGCGGAAGAACAGAATGCTCACGTATCGCTTCGATCGTTTTATGTTGGCGTTTCACACGAATATGCTTTTAGCAAAATACTTCACAACCAGACGAGTGTATATGGTAACCTGGTTAATTTCAAAAATCCCTCTATCAGAAATTATGATCATCGGAACGAACAAAGCCTGGGCGCACGTTCAGTAACAACGTTTAAGCAAAATGTGAGCAACGTTGATATTACTTTATTAGCTGGTGGAGAATTTCAATATGGATTTTTGCCGGTGAAGTCGTATGAAAATTTGCAAGGTAAAGAAGGCGCTTTGTTGTTGGATGACGAGACGGATGTTTTGCAGTATAGTATCTTCGGTCAGGGAGAGTTGCGTTGGAAAAAAATCAGTGCAACCGCAGGATTAAGTATGAACGGCTTGCGATACAACTTTCAGCGGCTTTCGGATGCAGGATCAGCACCGGAACAAATCACATATGATCCGGAGTTTATGCCACGCCTTGCTTTTATGGCTAAACCAGGGAAAGACATTTCGATTTACGGAAGTTTAAGCCGTGGTTTTTCACCACCTACACTAGCCGAGATTAATGCTTCGAATGGTGTTTTCAATCGCGATCTTCAACCCGAAACCGGGACTAATTTTGAACTGGGTGTGCGATCAGAATTTTTCAGAACCGTGAAAGCGGATATTACATTCTATTCTTTCGGACTAAAAGAGACCATAGTCATTAGACGAGAGGAAGACGGTGCTGAATATTTTGTAAATGCCGGAGAAACGAAACAAGAAGGGATTGAGTTTTCGGCTAACTACAGCCCCGTTTTATCAGGGAGGGGACCGGTAAACAAAATTATGGTGTGGTCAAGTTTTGCATATAATCATTATCGATTTGGTGATTATGTAAAAGGGCAAGATGATTTTTCAGGAAACCAACTAACCGGTACACCACAACATGTTTGGAGCGGTGGTATTGATGTTGCCTCGCGGATAGGATTGTATGTTCGGGCAACGATTTTGTATACCAGTAAGCTGCCACTGAATGATGCCAATACCGTGTATGCGGAATCGTATACAATACCAGGATTTAGACTGGGCTATAACCACAAGCGTTTTGAAGTTTATGTTGGTGGCGATAATCTTCTTGATGAAAGTTATAGTTTAGGTCACGATCTGAATGCAGCAGGAGGCAGGTATTACAACGCAGCGCCTGCGCGTAATTTTTACGGAGGCATGAAAGTTAATCTCGCTTTTTGATTTTTTTCTTTTTGAATTGAGCATCAATCATTTCAGCCTCGTATAATAACGCACGAACCTGTCGTTCATCAATAGCTTTCACACTTTTGAAATACAGACAATAGACTTGCTTTCGCCCTTCAGCCAGTAAAGCTCCATCATCATTGGAAAACAGATTGCCTTGGCAAAATCCAAGGGTAACTCCTTTGCTTGCATATTCAGAACATTGAGGGCCACGGTAAATGCTTGGTGGCCAAATGAAGCAAATCATACGATTGTGAGTGTAAAACGGAACACCATAGTTATTCTTTTCACTGGCTTTGGGCAGGCATTCCAAAACAAGATTGCGCAGACGCTTAACAATGAGTTGCTCGTTCCGGGGCAAGCCAAGGATAGTTTCATCAACCGATTTCTTGTTTGCTTTCATGTTGAGTAGCCTGTTAAAATTAGAAAGCATTTGTGTCAACCCGTTGTCAGCAGAGGTTATTTTTTTCAACTTTGTTCACCGTGCATCAATTTCCAATTTCTGTTAAGGGGCATGTAGAGAATCACCTTCATTGTAAGGTCACAGGTTTCCGTCCGGCTTCAGGCGGTTGCATTAATCATGGTGGAGAACTTGTTACCGACAAAGGCAGTTATTTTTTGAAGTGGAATGACGCTCATCGCTACACGGGCATGTTTGGCGCAGAATCAAAAGGGTTGACTTTACTCGACTCCGCAAAATGTATTCACATTCCAAAAGTTGTGTTGGTTGATGAAGTGGATGACAAGCAGTTTATTGTTATGGAATTTGTGCGCGCGGCACATCCAAAAAAAAACTATTGGGCCTTGCTTGGTGAGCGGTTGGCGCAGCTTCATCGAAATACAAATACGCAGTTCGGACTGGATCATGACAACTATATAGGTTCCTTGCATCAGTCCAATTTCTTCCATAAAGACTGGATTCAGTTTTTTATTGAACAGCGTCTTGACAAACAGGTTTCGTTGGCAGAGCGTAATAGCAGAATGGAAAAAGGACAGCATTCCCGGTTTGCTACTCTTTACAAAAAACTTCCGGAACTTCTTCCGGCAGAAAATCCGGCCCTGCTCCATGGCGATTTATGGAGCGGTAATGTAATGGTAAATGAGAAGGGTGAACCTTGCCTGATTGATCCAGCGGTGTATTTCGGACACCGTGAAATAGAATTAGCCTTTACCAGATTATTTGGCGGATTTGGACGTGAATTTTATGAGGCTTATGTCGCCTCATTTCCACTTCTTCCCGGATTTACCGATCGTGTTGATATTTATAACCTATATCCACTTATGGTTCATGTTAATCTTTTTGGCGGAGGCTATTTACAACAAGCTGAGCGGATATTAAAACGATATACATAACCTGGTTTATTTCTATCAGCTACTTTCAGTAAATTCAAAGCATGGTTATCCGCCTGGCCTGTTCAGTTTTTTTATTGATTGCATTTTTTACAAATGCACAGCAATTCTCCACACGGTTCAGGAGGATTGATCAGGTAACACGCGCTCATCACAATAACCTTTTTACAATAGTAAAAGATAGTGAGGGGTACCTTTGGTTTAGCCTCGATAATGGACTGGCACGGTATGATGCATCCAATATCATACGCTATACCGGCAAATCGCTGTTAGATGAAAATAACAAAAGACCAGTTGCCCGAATAGTTTTTGAAGACTCCACTAAAAATCTTTTCACAATTACATCAACCGGAAAGTTGCTTCAATACGATAGACTTAGAGACAGATTTCGCCAGGCAAATGACAGCACAACATTACTGGGCAGAACAGCGAAGGACTTGCTCATTCAGGGTCACAAAAAATATTGGATTGCACATTTGGGTGAAGGGCTCGCATGTGTTGATCTAAACAATAAATCAATCAAATGGTATAAAAATGATCCGGCTAACCCCAGAAGTCTACGAAACAATTTTGTAACAGCATTAGCCTATGATAAGCGCGGAACAATGTGGGTAGCAACAACGGCAGGACTTTTTCGCTTCAATCAACACACTGATGATTTTGATTTCGTGGAACTCTCAAACAAGAATACGGATGACACATACCGATATCGGGTAATTCGTTCATTAGCGTACGATGGCTTATCGGATCGATTGTTTATTGGTACGTATGGTGGACTTCATGTAATTAACCTCACAGATAATACACAGGAACATCTTATTCACAATCCCGGGAATACAAACTCACTTTCCATTAACTCAATATTTAAAGTATTGTATGATTATCAGAATAACGGACTATGGATTAGTACCTATGGAGGCGGATTGAATTATTATAATCTTGATACTCGAATCTTCAAACGCTGGTATCACGATCCGGCAGATCGAGAATCAATAGGCTCTGATAATATACCAGGTATTTACCTGGATCGGGAAGGTTTGTTGTGGATCACTACTGCTGAGGCAGGACTTTATGTACTGAACACAAAGCCCGAGAGTTTTAATCGAATAGTGCATCAGGCAAAGAATCCCAACTCCATTTCAAACGGATTGCCTCGTGCAGTGTATGCGGAGAATGATTCGATAGTCTGGATAGGCTTTAATGGTACAGGATTAAACCGGATGAATCTGAAAACCGGATATACTACCCGCTATGCGCACGACCCTCAACCCGGGAGCCTTGCCCACAACGCTGTGATTGCTATTGATGAGGACCGCTATGGACGTATTTGGGTAGGACTGGAAGGAGGAGGTGTCGCTATTTATGATTATAAAAAGGAATCATTTCAACACCTTCGTTACCAGGCTGGAAAAATTGGAATTCTAAATGATGCTACCTCCGGACTTTTAGTAGATGATGATTGGGTGTGGATCACCGCTTTCAACTCACCGCTTACAGCATACAATATGGAAACCGGAACGTATAAGCACTTTAATGCTGACTCGCTTTGGAAGCTCGACATAAGTTTTCATTCGGTTAAACGTATACGAAAATTTGACGACAACATCTGGTTTGAGACCAATCACGGAACTGTTGTGTTTGATAAGCAATCCCGAACATTTCAAAAGCTTTCCAGTAAAGATGAGCAGGTCTACACGGTATTTGTTAATGAAGGCTCTGAGGCTTTTAATTATACACCGCAGGAGGTACAGTTGCTGTTGACCGGCAACCAGGTTCATGTGGCTGAATACCGTCCGGGCGATTCGTTGCGCACCCGATTGATTTACGATGGAGGTCACCACACTAATGGATTTATTGATCTGGTAATGGATCGCAACAAAGTGCTTTGGATTGCAACGGAGGGTAATATGGTAAGCTACAATACACATACTCAACAGGAACGTATTTTTGATGCAGCCCATGGATTGGAAGTCGCTGATCTCAATATGGGATTTGATACCGACAAGCAGGGTAGAATTTACACAAAGTCAAACAAAGGACTGGTTTGGTTTGAACCATTGGCGTTAGATCAAAAAACCGAAGATCGCTTTGATGTGAAGTTCACCACACTGAAAATCTTTAATCAGGAGATAACCGTTGATACCGATTCGTTAAAAAGAAAAAACCGGTTTAATAAGCATATCTCCTATACAAACGAGATCACACTTAAACCATCAGAGAATTTTTTTAGTTTATCGTTCACAGCATTTCATTTTCAAAACCCATCGCAAGTAAGTTATCGGTACAGACTTAGGGGTTTCAGTGATGACTGGGTGGAGACTGGGGCAACAAACTTTGTGAGTTTTACAAGCCTTAATCCAGGGTTCTATACACTTGAGGTAATGGCAACCACAAACCCACAAGTGTGGGGTAGTAATCTGGCTACTATCAAAATTGATGTTTTACCACCCTTTTGGCGTACCTGGTGGTTCATGGCAGGCGTGTTGGGGGTAATGGGTGTATTGCTTTACGGTGCACACCAATACAGGGTTAATCAAAAGCTTCAGTTAGAACGACTTCGAACTAAAATAGCGAGCGACCTTCATGATGAAGTAGGCTCAAGCCTTACCCGGATTTCTATCTATTCTGATTTACTTGACAATGGAGTTGATGATAGTGAAAAGAAAAATTACCTCACCAACATAAAGGAGACAAGCCGTGAAGTAGTCAGCACCATGAGTGATATTGTCTGGTCTGTTGATAACCGAAGTGACAGGTTAGGAGACCTTCTGTTGCGTATGAAGGACTTTGCGGTGCAGTTGCTCTCTCCAAAAAATATTGAATTTGAATTTGTGGTAGATGTCAGTGATGATAAAATCCTTCTTTCCCCCCAGGTAAAACAAAACCTGTATCTGATTTACAAAGAGGCTTTGCACAATATTGTAAAGCATGCCCAGGCGAAACATGTCAGTATACGCGTTGAACAATCGGTGCGTAAAATAGCCATGCAGATAACCGATGACGGTGTAGGGTTTTTGGAAGATGAAGGCAAAAAGGGTAATGGTCTGCGCAGTATGAAAAAGCGCGCGACAGATATTTATGCCCAGCTTGACATGAAAATGGAGAAGGGTACCTCCATACATCTTAACTACCCCATAAAAGGTTAGCCCCCCCGTTTATGGGGTTGAAGGGGACTAAGAATAGCTGGAGTTTTAGTTAAAAATTACAGCTATGAAAAAACTAATTTGTGCTTTGGCGTTTAGTCTGTGTATTGGTACTTGGGCAAATGCCCAGGTTAAAATCAGTGTTTTGGCCGGTCCGAGTTTAACAAATTTTATTGGTAAGGAGGTTAAAGATTGGGGCACGGTTGATGAAAAACCAAAGATGGCTGTTCGGTTTCATGGTGGCCTGGTAGTTCAGTATCCATTCAACGAAAAGCTGAGTGCGGTTTCAGGGTTGCAGTACTCCACTAAAGGGGCTGTTTATGAAGGCCAGGAATCTGGTCAACAGGGAGAATTCACAGCACAGTACAACAAAGTATTGAGCTATCTTGATATTCCATTAGCAGTACAATACGCGATAAACGAGAAACTTGGAATTCAGGCAGGAACTCAGATTAGTGTATTGGTTAGCGCAAAGGTAAAAAACAGTGAGGCGGTTCAGGATAATTTTGGACTGCCGGCAAGTGAAGATGCAAAAGATGATTACAAAGGATTTGATATGTGTTTCTCAATCGGCCCGATTTATAACATTACTGAAAAACTTTTGGTGCAGTTTCTTTATCAACACGGATTGATGAAAATTGGTCAGTATAAGGAATTTGGTGCTGATGTAACGTATGATATCCGTAATCAAGGCTTTAAAATATCTTTGATTTACATAATTAAAAATTGATATGATTTTGGTCGGTATTGTTGAGGACGATAATCAGATACGCAGCCTGCTGCAACAATATCTCGACCGCCAACCTGGGTTTTCATGTTCGTTTGTTCATAGCTCAGTAGAAAGTTTTCGCAAGGCCCTCTCACCCGAGAATCAACCCGATGTTCTGTTAATGGACATCGGGTTGCCGGGCATGTCGGGCATTGATGGGATGAAACTCATCAAGCGTGACTATCCGGGTATCGACATTATCATGCTCACCGTTTATAATGATCCTGATAAAATTTTTCAATCCCTATGTGCAGGCGCTACCGGATATTTGCTTAAGAACACACCCCTTGAAGAAATTAAAGAGGGCATTGAATTACTTACCCGTGGCGGGTCGCCCATGTCGCCACAAATTGCGCGCAAGGTGATCGATTTTTTCAATACCGAAAAGAAGACGGTGTCCTCTCCGCTATCTGAAAAGGAAAAGGAAATTGTAATTGGTTTAGTGGATGGGCTCAGCTATAAGCTCATTGCCGATCGCATGAGCATCTCCCTGGAAACGGTGCGGTTTCACATCAAAAACATTTACAGAAAATTACATGTCCACAGTAAAGCTGAGGTTATCAGTAAATCACTGAAGGGTGAAATCTGACATTTTTCAACTAAATATTACACGATCGCAAAAGTATAGAAGAGGTTGGTTAAGTTGGTTTGCCTAAACCGTCTTCATGATCAGCAATTTCTTCAGAATTGCCCTTCGTAATTTTCAACGCAGAAAGTTTTATTTCTTTCTAAATCTTCTAGGTCTGTCCATAGGGTTTGCTGCATTCGGGGCCTTGTTCCTGTTTACGGCTTATGAAGCATCATACGATAACTTCCCGGGAGCCCACCAAGTGTTTCGAATAAAAGGTATCCGCATTAACCAGGATGGGTCATCGCGCGAATCGGTTTATGCTCCTTTTGCTGCGGGGCCGGATTTAAAAGCTTCATTCACCGAAGTGGAGTACGAAACAAGAATCATAAAAACTGTAGGCATGTTTCGGTATGCTGATCGGTGGACCAAATCGGAAGAGGTGGCCTATGTGAATCAAGATTTCTTTCGCGTGTTCGCGATTTCGTTACTAAAAGGAAAGACCGATGATGCTCTATCACAAATCAATACGATGGTTTTGTCATCATCTTTTGCCAAAAAAGTTTTTGGCGATGAGGATCCGATAGGCAAGCAGCTAAACTATAAAGGCCGATTGTATTACGAAGTAGTTGGCGTTTTACCCGATTTCCCCAAAAACAGTCATTTGAAGTTTGATGCGCTGCTTTCATTTAAAAACTATGAAGCCGTAATGCGCAAGGACATCGCGCCTGAACCCTGGCGATGGGATATACCGGTTACATACCTGCGATTAAGTAATGACGGGGATCCAACTGCTTTGCAGGAAAAGATTCCCCGGTTGATTGATGAGAAGACGGGCGAATACTTGCGACAGGTGAGTCAGCAATTTCGAATTGAGTTGCAGCCGGTAACGTCTATACACCTATACTCCAATCTGGAAGGCGAGTTGGGTGTAAACGGGGATGGAAAACTGGTGATGTATTTGAAGAACATTGCGCTGATCATCTTGTTGCTGGCATTTATAAACTACGTCAGCCTTTCCACTGCAAAATCAATTGAGCGATCGCGCGAAGTTGGTGTGCGAAAAGTGTTGGGAAGTGCACGCGCGCAATTGGTTATTCAATTTTTAGGAGAATCGTTGATGCTGCACAGTGTAGCTTTGATTTTCGCGATCATTATAGTGATTATTGGCCGGTCGTATTGGCCGGAGTTTATTCTACCCGTTGAAGATCTTTTGCAGATACCCAGTATGTTCTGGATACTTCTGATAACCATCTTATTCACCGGTATTGTGGTTACCGGGCTGTACCCCGCCTGGATGATATCAGGCTACGATCCTGTAAGCGTATTAAAAGGAGCGCTACGCGGAACGGGTCGTGGGGTAAATGTCCGGAAGGTTTTGGCGATTACACAATTTGTAACCTCACTGGTGTTAATTGTATGGATTTTTGTGGTGGTGGAACAATTACGGTTGATGCGCACCACACCTCTTGGATTTGAAACTAACCGTTTAGTGATTCGTGATTCGGAAGTATACGATTCTCTGTTCGACAGAAACTCAACACAATACAGGAAGGAACTAACCAGGCTATCGGGTGTACGACAAGTTTCTTACGTTGGAATGATACCGGGTGACCATAATCTCGCCTATTCAAGTAATGTCAGAACGCTGTCTGCTGCGGCTGAATCAGCTATCACACTTGAATTTATTATGGTAGATCAAAATTTTGATTCAACCTATGGTTTGAAAAGTCTGGCTGGCACAGGGTTTAAAGAGGAAAGTACTTCATGGAAAGAAATTATACTAAATAAAAGTGCCATGCGAGCCGTTGGCTTTAATGACCCTGAAGATGCTATAGGTGAGCGAATTCTGTTCTATAACGACACAGCAAAAATTGTTCGTGTAGTTGAAGATTTTCATTTTCATTCACCCCGCGAACCCATCAAGCCAATGGCTTTTTTATTTGTTCCGCATCTGGGGTATTATTTCACCCTCGATATAGAGCCAACAGCAGCGCCTTCAGTAATTCAGGGAGCAGAAAAATTATTTTCCATCATTTATCCGGGCCAGCCTTTTGGTTATAAAATGCTGGATGATCATTTTGCCACACAGTACACGTCTGAACTTTTACTTGAGCGCCTGCTTTATTTCTTTTCCGGTTTGTCAATCTGGATTACCTGCCTTGGCCTTATCGGTATGGCAACCTATGCTGCGCAGTCCCGCAAAAAGGAAATAGGCATTCGTAAGACATTAGGGGCCACCTCTGGAGAAGTATTGGTGCTGTTGTGGAAAGATCATTTTATTGTGGTTTTAATTTCGGCTCTTATTGCCACACCTATAGCCTGGTATATTGCACGCGAATGGTTGTTGGGTTTCGCGACCCGCATTGAGCTCTCGGTGCTCCTTTTTCTTACTCCGGTGATTTTACTTTTGTTGATTACCTTGCTGGCCGTTTCTTTTCAAACCCTAAAAGCAGCGCTATCCAATCCTGTGGATAGCATTCGCTACGAGTAATATTTTTCTTGTAGTTTTACCCGCTTTTTAAATTGGTCATATGAAAAATGCTTTGATGTTTACTCTTTTTCTTCTGCCTGCACTGCTTGTTGCACAACGGGAAATTACCATTGATGACTTCACTACCAGAAACACATTTGCCCAGCGTTCGGTGTACGGAATAAACTGGATGAACGATGGAAAGTTCTATTCGTCACAAGACGGCAATAAAATTGTTAAGTTTAACATCACCACAGGTCAGGCCGTTGAGACATTGGTAGATGGCGATGCGCTGAATACCAAACTTAATATTCAAAGCTATGAGTTCAGCAGCGATGAAAAGAAGCTGTTGCTGCTTACGGAGCGGGAAGGAATTTACAGGAGATCGTATAAAGCAGAATATTATATTTATGATCTCACCAGAATGTCTATTCAAAAACTTTCGCTGGGGGGCAAGCAATCATACGCAACCTTTTCACCCGATGCCACCAAGGTAGCCTTTGTGCGCAACAATAATCTGTTTTATGTAGATCTGACCACCATGAATGAGATTCAGGTTACCAACGATGGCAAGTTTAATCATATCATCAACGGTAGCACGGATTGGGTGTACGAAGAGGAATTCAGTTTTGCCCAGGCTTTTTACTGGTCGCCCGATGGTAAACGGTTGGCCTTCCATCGTTTTGATGAATCGAACGTGAAGGAATACAATTTGCAGAAGTGGAACAAAGGCGCGCTTTACCCGGAAGATTACCGCTTTAAATACCCCAAGGCCGGTGAAGATAATTCGGTAGTTGAAATCTGGATACATGACTTATCTGCCGGAACTAACACGAAGGCCGATATCGGAACGAATAAGGACATATACATTCCTCGTGTAAAATGGACGAACAATCCATCCGTACTGTCGGTACGAAGAATGAACCGCCTGCAAAATATTTTAGAGATTCTTCATGTAGATGCAACGTCCGGTCGTTCAACCGTGGTGTTAACAGAGAAAAACGACAAGTACGTTGATATTGATTATTGCGATGACCTCACCTACCTGAAGGATGGAAAGCATTTTATTCATTCCAGTGAACAAAGTGGGTACAAACATTTGTACCTGTATACTATCGATGGCAAATTGGTGAACCAGATCACAAAGGGTAATTGGGAAGTAACTTCCGTTGTAGAGGTTGATGAAAAATCAAAGCTTGTCTATTACCTGTCAACAGAAGGGGATTACTTAAACCGGCAACTTTATTCTGTTTTGCTTGACGGTAAACGCAAAACAGCGCTCACGTCAACCCTTGGTGTACATACCATTAACATGAGCAGTGATGCGCAGTACTATCTGGATTACTTTAGCAGTGCATCACAACCTTTGTCCGTACGGTTGTTCCAGACAAAAGGCAACAAACAGTTAAAAGTGCTTGAAGAAAATGAACCGCTACGCAGCCGCATGGTTGAGTATGGTTTAGTCGCGAAAGAATTTTACAAGTACCCTTCAGCTGATGGTGCAACCCAACTGGACGCCACCATGATGAAACCGAGAGATTTTGATCCGGGTAAGAAATACCCTGTAATGGTTTTTCAATACAGCGGGCCGCGCGCCTCGCAGGTTCGAAATGGTTTTAATCCTGATGCGTGGGGTCAGCTTCTTGTTCAGAAAGGATACATTGTTGTAACCATGGATACCCGCGGCACGGGTTTCAGAGGCGAGCAGTTTACCAAGCAGACTTATAAGGAAATGGGTAAGCTAGAGCTTGAGGATTTGTTGGCCGGTGGAAAACATTTGGCTTCTTTGCCCTATGTGGATGGCAACCGGCTTGGCATTTACGGTTGGAGTTATGGTGGCTTTATGGCCTCGTTGGTCATGACAAAGGGTGCGGGTGTTTATAAGCTGGGTATTGCCGGGGCGCCAGTAACTAACTGGCGATACTATGATAACGTTTACACCGAGCGGTTTATGCAACAGCCGAAGGACAATGCTTCCGGGTATGATGATAATTCACCCATCAAATATGCTGATAAACTTCAGGGTCATTTCTTATTGATACACGGCACCGGTGATGATAACGTTCATTTTCAAAATTCAGTAGCCTTGCAGGATGCGTTAATCATGGCGGGCAAACAATTTCAGTCTTTCTATTACCCGGATGATCCGCACGGAGTGCGCGGGGCAAAAAGGCGCCATCATTTACACACCATGATGACGGATTTTATTTTGAAAAATCTTTAATTATTTGGGGGAGATTGTTTCTTGTTTGAATTTAATCTGAGTATCCTCTTTCAATCCTTAAATTGGCGTCATTGCGATCCGCCACAGGTGGAGAAGCAATCCCAATTTAAACGCTGAAACGAGATTGCTTCGGTCGTACTCACAAATCTGAATGTCAGCCTGATCTTGTCGAAGGCTTATTTTTCAAGTTTCTTCAGTCCTGTATCAATCTCTTTTTTTGAGAGCCATTTACCATTCAACACAACGCCCTCAATAGATTGGGTGTGTTTGATGTCGGTAAGCGGATTGTTGGTTAGGAGAATAAGATCAGCAACAGCACCAGTACGGATTACTCCGCTATCGGGGAGCTTTAAATACCTGGCAACATTAACGGTACCCGTTTTAATGGCTTGATATGGAGTTAGTCCGCAATCCACCAGGTAGGCAAGTTCGTGGTGTGTTGAAAATCCCGGAACATTAAATACCTGTGGTGCATCGCATCCTAAGAGCAATCCAACATCGTTTTTTTGACATTCAAGAATAAGTTTTCTGCGAAGCTTGATAAAGCTTTCTATATTCTTCGTGTTGTAGTTTGGATTAGCCTGTAGTGTTTTCTTACTCTGAATCCACTGATCAACAACCTTTGGATTCATGTATTTGCTGTGCGGATGGTTGCGGAATCCTTCAGCATCATAGGTGGGTGAGAACCAACGCTCGGCAAGTGATTGTGTGGGGACCACCCAAATGCTTTTTTCTTGCAGCGCTTTCATAAGTTTTGGAATACCGGATTGATCGGCACGGTGGCCAACAAACATTCCAAACAGGCCGGCCTGTTGTTCAGTAAGCGTATCGATGCCCGGCACCATTGCTTCTACAAATCCATCGAGGTGATCGATGGAAGAATAACCAGCATCAATGGCGCGCCACACCCCAACCGCAAAGGACACGTGCCCAGCAAACGGAATTCCTAGTTCGTTAGCAGTTGAAGCAATGGCAGGAAACGTCTCAAGGTTAAGACCGGGATGTAATTTCAGAAAATCATAGCCTGCTTCTTTTTGCTTGCGCACCATTTCCGCACCGGCTTCGGCAGTTTTTACACTGATGCCATTAAAGGATGGCCCTGTAGTATAGAATCGTGGCCCGTTTATTTCCCCGCGTTGAATCATGCCACGAAGTTCAAGGTGACGGCTGTGCCCCAGCATGCCGCGTATAGTAGTAATACCATTGGCAGCGAAAAGGAACAACACTTCCTTCATGGGCTGCAGGTCATCAATAGGTGGTACATGCGCATGCATTTCAGCCAATCCGGGCATGAGGTACTTACCCTTACCATCAATCACCAGGGCATTCTTTCCGGACTTTACTTTGCTGCCTATCGCAGTAATTTTACCATCTTTAATAAGAACGGTTTGATTGGCAATCACTCGTTCCTCATCCATAGGAATAACATTAACCGACCGGATGATAATTTCCTGTTGACGCGAGTCAACCCATTGCTGCGCCATAACATGGGAGGCAATGAACAGAAGGATAAGGGAAGATGATAAGCGGATCATAACGGTATGGCAAAAGCCTTTTTTGATTGGAAGGATAAGTTATCAAACTTTAACCGTACATACATATCATTTCGTATTTCTTACAATGCCGGAAAAGAAAGAAGATAGAAGGAAATTATATTTTATTGCGATCGTATCCCCATCTCCTTTTTTTGAAGAGACTTTGAACGTAAAACGCTATTTCAGTGAACAGTATGCAAGTCAAGGTGCGTTGAAATCACCTCCGCACATTACGTTACACATGCCTTTCGAATGGAAGGAAGACAAAGAGGAGATGCTGATCAGTAAGTTGGAAAACTTTTTGCAGTTGCAAAAGGCATGCTCCATTCGCTTTAAAAATTTTGGTTGTTTTTCCCCGAAGGTAATTTTTGTTGATATTGAAAAGACGGAAACATTGAAAGTGTTACAAGCGAATCTTCAACGCTTTTGTAAACAGGAATTAAAGTTGTTCAATGCAAACTACAAGGAATTGCCTTTCAACCCGCACCTTACCGTTGCCTTTCGCGACTTAAAGAAACCCGCCTTTAAAATGGCATGGGAAGAATTCAGTAAAAGGAAATTTGAGGGAGAGTTTAGTGCAGAGGCTGTTGCGCTGTTAAAACATACAGGCAAGCAATGGGAAGTTTTCAGAACATTTCACCTTGTGGGATAATTATTTTGAGTTTACTGTTCGCAGAAGGCTCCTTTCGCAACCCACAACTTTTTTATTTCAAATAAGAGTGTACCTCCTTTTACAGCTGGATCATTTTCAAATACTTCAGGTTGTATATCGCCTTTCATAATCAGGATTCCTCCTTCCTGATCGTCAAAAATTCCTTCAGTGATTACGTTTCCATTTTTTGCCAGTTGCTTAAGGTATTCATCATGCCTTTTCAGCAGGACAGGATAATCACCCACGGTTTCTTTATGAATGTTGGAACGAAAGCGGATGAAATTATAGGTCACCATTTCGTAAGGTTCTTTTGCCACACATACACCACCTATGCGCGGTTGATAGGGCAGAACATCAAGTTTCCAACGGTTTGCCTGAATGCCCGGATCGGTGCTAAGCCATGTGTTGGCTTCATCAATGGATGTTGTGTTCAAGATGAAAATTCCACCACCCCCATCAAATGGCCCGGCTACAATAAGTTTACCTTCTGTGGCCAACCGGGTAATGTTGGCCATGTGCCCCTGCATGAGTTTGTCAACGTCTTCCTTTGGCAATTCTGCTTTATCTGTACGGGTGTTCAGAAAAACAAAGGTGTAGCGACTGCTTTGGGCAGATGACCAAAAGCAAACCAACGAAAACAATAAAAGAAAAATGGAACGCATCTTCATGGTTAAATACTATTCCTGAGTTTACTCAGAATTGTTTTATGCTATGAAGCTAAAGCAAAAACCGTTGAAGTGCTAATGGATTTTAGTCAAAGCTTTAAATAGTCGCTGAAAATCCTTTTCGGTATTATATACATTTGGCGCAACGCGAATGGCATTTCCCCGAAAAGAAACATATACTTTATTCCTGATCAATGACTGTTTGATTTTCTCCAGATCAAGGTTGGCCGGCAGACGAATGCCAAACAAATGAGCTCCCCGCCAGTTTTCCTGTTCAATCAAAAATCCTTTTTCAGTAAGCTTTTCAATGGTGTCTTTTCCGATTTCTCGGCAATATTCCTGTACCCGTTCAGGCCCCCAGTTGTTCAATTGCTTGATGGCATTGAGCAGCATGGGCACTAAAATAAAATTGCTACGCTCACCCACCTCGTAGCGAAGGGCACCTTCGTGGTAAGCGTCTTTATAGTTTACAAGCCCTGCAAAATCTTCACTGTTTAACCGGGTAATCCAGTTTTCTTCAATGGGTTTACCATTGTTGAAATACTCACCATAGTAAGCTAGGCCGATAGAGTATGGCCCCAGCAGCCATTTATAACCTGCACAAACGAGGGCATCAGGTTTTATTTTTTGTACATCGAAAGGCAACGCGCCAACCGATTGTGTTCCATCCACAATTAACAACGCGCCCGCATCCTGTGTACGTTTGCGAATGGCTTCTAAATCGAACCGCGTTCCATCGGCCCAATGCACATGACCAATGGCTACAGCTTTTGTATTTGTGTTGATGGCCTCAAGAATTTTTTCGTTCCAACGTTTCCCCCGCTCAGTGAATCCATCTGGAGGAGAAATGCTTTTTACTTCCGCCCCGTTTTCATCACACAAGCTCTTCCAGGGATAGTAATTGCTGGGAAACTGTTCAGCGGCCACAATGATATGTTGCCCCTTTTTAATATCCAGGTTACGCACCACATTGGCCATGCCATATGATACTGATGGAATGATAACGATGCGGTTCGGATTTTCTGAATTGATCAGACGTGCATATTCTTTGCGAAGCAATTCCGTGTCGGAGAAAAAATCCTGTTGCGAAATTGAAACCGGATTTCTTTTTTTCCGAAGCGCCTTAACACCAACTTTTTCCACGCTTTTCAATAGTGGCGACATATAGGCACAATTCAGGTAACTGACATTTGGTGGCAAACTGAATTTGGCGCGTTTCGAGGTCAGCATGATTTTATTTTTTTGACCAATCAAAAGTGTTCACCAGATGCATGATGTCTTTCTTCATGTACTCGATGGCCGGTTTAAGGGAGTCGTTATGCACCTTGGTATTAAAGTAAAGCGCTCCGCGTAAAAAGTTTTTAGTTGAATCGGTAATGGTAAACTGCATCTGGCTTGGTACTTCGCCCTGCAACTCAGCAACAATGGCCGTTCGTCCGAATGCATTTTGGGTAATCACTTCATCGATGGCTGATGCCTTGATCTGATGTTTGGCAACGAGTGTATACACATCGTTCATGAATTCTTTTAACAGTTGTTCGTTACTGTTAATTTCCTTGTAGGTGATATGAATATTCGATTTCAATGCGGGGTAATAAAGCTCAATCCAATAGCGCTCATGAAAACCGGCCGTGTCGGGAAGTAAGCGAGCGTGTTTGGAAAATTCGAAGGTATACGGAAAAGAGTCGGGCAATACCTGGTAAGAGGGTTCAGGCAAAATCAATCGGTTATACCCCATAGGTTTCGGCAAGTAATCCCGCTGGCATGAAGACAGAATAATAAGAACAAGCCCAAATAAGAAAGCGCGGGACAACCGGCCACCCATAACCCGCGACCCGTAACCCTTAAAGACTCTTTTGTTCATGAACATGCACCTTCACCCGTTTTATGCGCTTCTTATCTACCGCCTCAATGGTAAAGGTAAATTGATTATACTGAATTCGATCACCCGCTTTTGGAAAACCTTTATTTATTTCCAGGATAACTCCGCCCAGCGATTCGCTTTCACCTTTTATTTCATCAAACGTGTTCGGCTCAACATCCAGTGCTTTGCAAAAATCATGAAGCGAAGTTTTTCCTTCAAACGCAAAAGTATGCTCATCAATTTTCTGATAGGCCAGTCCGGCCTCATCAAATTCGTCATTGATTTCTCCGATAATTTCTTCAATCACATCCTCCAGCGTTATGAGGCCGGCCGTACCTCCATATTCATCAACAACCAGCGCCATGTGAATTCGTTTTTCCTGAAAATCTTTTAGCAGTGAGTCGACCTTTTTGGTTTCCGGTACGAAAAATGGAGTGCGCAATAATTTTTGCCAGGCAAAACCGGCATCTTGATCCAAATAAGGGAGCAAGTCTTTTATATAGAGGAGTCCTTCTATCTTATCCAGCGACTCGCGATACACAGGCAATCGCGAAAAGCCCGATTTATTGATGAACTCCATGAGTTCGAAGAAATTCAGTTCGCTATCAACCGCTGAAATATCAATGCGGGAACGCATGACCTGGCGTACACTGAGCGTACCAAAGTTTACAATGCCGCGCAAAATTTCTTTTTCTTCAGCGCTGGTTTCATCCGAACTGGTGGCCAGTTCCAGGGCTTGATTTAATTCCTCAACTGTGGTTTGATAGCCTTTTTTCTCTACCCGCCTTTCCACAAAATTACTCATGGTCATTAACGGTGCGGAGATTGGTTTGCAGATTACGATGAGTATACGCCATCCGGCTGCCATGAAGCGGGCGAAGGAGAGATTGTTTTTGGTGGCATAAACCTTGGGTACAATTTCTCCGAAAAAGGTGAGCACAAAAGTTATCACGAAAGTGACAACACCCACAATAATCTCTTCGGGTTTTCGTGTGCCTGAAAGTTCCCACATGAGAAAGGTGGCCAGTGTTACAATGCCCACGTTCACCGTGTTGTTCATGATCAGAATCGTAGCCAAAAGTTGCCTGGGTTTGCTGAGCAGCTCAAGAATTGTCTTGTCGCTACGCTCATCACTTTCGCGACAACGGTCAAGATCTTCAGGCTTAAGGGAGAAAAAAGCAACTTCTGATCCCGAGACAAGTCCGGAAATGATCAAAAGCATAGCAATAACAGCAAAGCTGATCAGGTGCATCAGGCTAAGGCCTGACAAAAGTTGAAGTAACGTATAACTGGGAGGCTCGTCCAATCGATTTTAAATTTGGTGAAACAAATCAGAAGGGAAGATCATCCGATCCGCCCGTTTCGGCAGGCATGGACATTCCTTCTGATGAAGATGGTTTAGATGCGGAAGCATAATTTGATTCTCCACCTGAGCCACCACTGCTTTTTGTGGAAAGCATAGTCATGTTATCAGCAACTACTTCTGTAGTATAACGGGTAACACCTTCTTTCTCCCATGAGCGGGTGCGAAGTTTTCCCTCAATGTAAACCATGTCGCCTTTGTGTAAATATTTCTGGGCAATCTCGGCCAAGCCTCTCCACACCACAATGTTGTGCCACTCGGTAATTTCCTTTTTTTCGTTGGTGGTTTTATCGCGATACGTTTCAGAAGTAGCAATACTAAAATTTGCCACAGCAACACCGCTATCCAGATTTCTTACTTCGGGATCCTTGCCGAGCCGCCCTACGAGTATTACTTTATTTACACCTGACATGTTTGTATTTTTTTAATGACTTGCTGTAACGAAAGAAGTCATCGCAATAGCAGTGTTTCGATGCCGTTGCAATGACCACTAAATCTTCACAAAAGTACCAATCTTAAGGCAACTATAAAAGGCGGAAATCACTCAGAAAACGGCTAATAAGAACAGGTTTGGGGAGTTGACCTACTTTTTTTATCGAATAGAACCTGAGATTCTCGGGAATCGCCACAGGCTTTTTTGCGAGCTCCAACGTAATGAATTTTGCCTGAATGTTTTGATGACTAAGTATATGCTTGAACAGGCCTGATGTCGAAACATCGCTTATTAAAGGTTTTAGTTTTTTTAAGAACAGATCATCGTTCAGCAGGTGTTCGGTTTTTACCAGACGAGATTTTTCTATCAGGTAAAAATCATAGAGCCCCTTCCATATATCGTTGCCCTTTCGCAAATTCATGAGTAGAGAATTTCCTTTTCGGATAACGATATAATAAAAGTATCGCCTCCTGCTTTTTTTAGAGGCCAGCTTGTATGGTAATACTGATTGAAGGTTGTTTTTGTTCGCTATGCACGTAGCATTAAAGCTGCACGTTGAGCATTGCGGATTTTTAGGTGTGCAATGCAGTGCCCCAAACTCCATAACCGCCTGATTAAAAGTGGCCGGTTGCTTCTTGTCAAGCAGTTGGTTGGCCAGTGACGAAAAATATTTTTTTCCTTCGGGTGAATTGATTGGTTTATCAATGCCGAACATGCGTGCTAGTACCCGAAAAACGTTGCCATCCACAACGGCTACTGCTTCTTCAAACGAAATGGATGCAATTGCTGCAGCAGTATATTCACCAATGCCCGGTAATTTTTTCAACTCCTCGAAAGAAGATGGGAAAACGCCCTTGTGTTTTGTGGAAACCTCTTTGGCTGCTTTGTGGAGATTGCGCGCCCGAGTGTAGTAGCCGAGTCCCTGCCATAACCGCAGAACTTTTTGCTCCGAGGCAGACGCCAGGGCGTGTACATTCGGAAATTCCCGCACAAAATCTTGGTAATACGGAAGCCCCTGACTAACCCTTGTTTGTTGCAGGATTATTTCAGACAACCAAATCTTATAGGGGTCTTTAGTGTTGCGCCAGGGCAGGCTTCGCTTGTTTTGCTGATACCATTCAACGACTTTTTTAGAGAAATACCGAGCCTCCATCCCCCTGATTATCAATTTTTTCAATATTAATTTTTAATTCTGAAGCCACAAATTAACTTTGGCCTCCCATTTAGATTTTAAACATTTACGAACGTGACCAAAGCAGACATAATAAACGAAATCGCTGAGAAGACAGGAGTTGACAAGGCAGATGTAACAGCATCTGTAGAGGCTTTTTTCAGTGTTGTAAAAAATAATATGTCCAACGGCCATAACATATACATTCGTGGGTTTGGCAGTTTTATCAATAAGAAAAGAAAGAAAAAAATTGCACGAAACATTTCCCGCAACACCGCCCTGGTAATTGACGAACATTATGTACCCAGTTTTAAACCAGCCAAGATTTTTGTAAACAAAATCAAGGGTAGTGAGAAGGTAAAACTGCACGCTGAAAAAGCTTAACCGCACTATTGCTTAAGCGCCCGGCCGGGCGTATCGCTATGCTTAGAAATCGGATTATTTTAGTAGTTGTCAGTATTGCGCTGATTGTTCTTCTGTTCATGCTGCCTAAGGTTGTTGTGAAGAATGACGAGCAACCCGTAACCACTGAATCCGGAGTAAACACACCGGCTGATCCGCATGGTGCTGCACCGGTAACCCTGCAACAGGCTATTGCCCGTTTACGTGCCGGGCATACCACTTCAGGCTCTGGTGAAAAAAGTGCTATCTTTGCCGACTCTTTAGCAGACCTGTATTGGGAGGCCGGCAAGTTTGATAGTGCTGCCTGGTATGCCAATGAAGCTGCAACGTTCTTTAACACCATGGAAAGTTGGATCAAAGCCGGGGATAGTTATTATCAGGCGTATACTTTCGCGTTGGATCAACTCAAGCAGGATGAACTGGCAGAGAAGGCCCGCCAGTATTTTGCCCAGGTTTTGAAAAAGAATCCGGGCAACCTGGAGGTAAAAACCAAAATGGCGATGACTTATTTGTCATCCGGAAACCCCATGCAAGGCATTACCATGTTGCGTGAAGTGCTGAATGAAGATCCTAAAAATGAATCAGCGCTTTTCAATTTGGGCATGCTTTCGATCCAATCCGGTCAGTACGACCGGGCCATTGAGCGCTTAAAGGAACTAACGGCTATTAACCCTGGCCATGTTCAGGCGCAGCTTTTACTAGGTGTTGCCTATGTTAATAAGGGTGAGAAAAAGCTCGCACGCGAGCAATTTGAAAAAGTAAAACAACTGGATACCGATCCGGCTGTACAAGCTACAGCAGATTCGTATCTAAAGGACTTAAAATAATTGTTAAACCGTCTCTCTCCGTAAGGATAGGGACAAAAACCAAAATCATTTTATGCCAAGCGGAAAGAAAAGAAAGAAGCACAAAATGGCAACCCACAAGCGTAAAAAGCGCTTGAGGAAGAACAGACATAAGAAGAAGTAATCTCTCTCCAAGAGGGAGGTTGCTTTCTGTTCGGGAGCCGTACACATCTGAATTTTTTAACCTTAAATCATTATCGTTTTGAGTAACGAACTAATTATCAGTAACACTCAAGACGGATGTCGTATAGCCCTGCTGAGAGATAAAGCTCTTGTCGAATTTCATGATGAACAGGAGGGAAGCAAATTCACGGTAGGTGATATTTATCTGGGCACTGTAAAAAAAGTAGTACAGGGCCTGAATGCAGCATTTATAGATGTTGGCTACGATAAAGACGCTTTCCTTCACTACCTCGATCTGGGACCTCAATTTGGCTCGTTACAAAAGTTTACGAAGCTGGTGCGGGCCAAAAAGATCTTCGGCAAGCTGGAAAAATTTACCCTTGAACCGGACATTGATAAGCATGGCAAAATAGGCCAGCAAGTGGCAAAAGGTCAGCTTATTCCGGTGCAGATTGTAAAGGAACCCATCTCTACAAAAGGGCCTCGATTATCCTGCGAGTTATCATTAGCCGGGCGATACCTGGTGTTGGTGCCTTTTTCAAAAACCGTAAACGTTTCGAAGAAGATTACCAGCAGCGAGGAGCGTAAACGCCTGTTGCGATTAATCCAATCCATTAAACCGGAGAATTTTGGGGTAATTGTTCGCACCGTGGCCGAAGGGGCCGATGTTGCCGAACTCGACAAAGACCTGCGAACCCTGGTGAAAAACTGGGAGGATGGCATTGCCCACTTGCCGGATGTTCAGCCCAATGAAAAAATTATTGGAGAACTTAATAAAACTTCTTCCTTGTTGCGTGACTTGTTGAATGAGTCGTTCGACAATATTCATGTTGATGACAAGAAGATTTACGAGGAAGCCAGGGCATACATCCGATCCATTTCTCCAGAGCAGGAGAAAATCGTAAAGCTCTATACAGGCAGGACAAAAATTTTTGAACATTATGGTGTTGAAAAACAAATTAAATCTGCGTTTGGCCAAACGGTAAGCCTCAAAGCAGGTGGTTACCTGATTATAGAGCATACTGAAGCACTGCATGTTATTGATGTAAACAGCGGCAATAAATCAAACCGGGAGGAGAACCAGGAGACAACGGCATTATCGGTAAATATTGAAGCGGCAAAGGAAATTGCACGACAGCTTCGCTTGCGCGATATGGGTGGAATTATTGTGGTGGACTTCATCGATATGAAGAACCCCGATAACCGCAAGCTCATTTACAAAACTATGCGCGATGAAATGGCTTCGGATAAAGCCAAATCAACGGTGTTACCGCTTTCTAAGTTTGGGTTGATGCAAATTACACGTGAACGGGTTAGGCCGCAGGTGAATATTGCGACCCTGGAAGCATGCCCGAGCTGCAATGGTACCGGAAAAATAACGGCCTCTATTTTAGTGTCGGATTTGATCGAAAAAAATCTTGATCATTTATTGGTGAAGCAAAATGAATCTAACCTGGTGTTGGCCGTTCATCCTTACCTGTATGCTTATTTTACAAAAGGAATATTTTCACAACGTGTAAAATGGTTTTTTAAGTACAAGCGCTGGGTACGCCTCGAAACGGATACCTCCATGGGTGTAACAGAATATAAGTTTCTCAACAGAGAAGGTGAAGAAATTCTGGTAAGGGAATAATCAACACTTTGGTTGAGCATAGGCGCTAAGCTCCTTGATTTTCAAGGAGCTTTTTTCTTTGCCGGGCAACTCTACTGCCATGCATAAACATGACCGGCATGTACAGAAAATAGACAAAGCCTGACAGATTATTACCCAAGCGTGTTTCGCCAAAAGAAAGAGCCAGCACTACGGATAACGCAGGGATACTAGCCATTAGCAGGTTGGTTTGGATACTTATGCGGGTATCAAATTTTTCAAGCTCATTGAGTTCAAGTTCAGGGGCCTTTTTAAGTGCATAGCGATACATGAGCATGAGCACCAGAAAGATGGACATTGCCCCTGTGCCATAGATAGCCATAAGTTCTGAAACCGTACCATCCTCCATTGTAAAAAGGAATGGCTGCCAAATCTCATTACTGTTTCCATGCTGCATGATGTGAATAAAATTCGTGAACAGCATTACTAATAGGCGAGCAAGAAATTTTAAGGGATAAACATAGAACAACACGATAAAGAGGAGGAGTGTGTTAAGAAATACAATATAGGCGTTGCGGAAGCCGTAACGGATAAAAAAAGTAAAATGCTCATACCAGATAATCGAAATTAATGCAATACATAAAGCAAAGGGAATGATGTCTTTGGTGAATTGCTGAAGTTGATAGTACGTTACGGGTGGAGTCGTTGAGATTAATAACAAACCAATGGCAATGGCAAAAACAGCATCACTGAGCGTTTCTATCCGGGTGGTTTCTTCACCCCGGTAACGAAACTCTTTGTTCATGCCGATGTAATGACCCTTAAGACTACTGCGCATACAATCAGGATAACCCAATAAACCTACTTAATTAAGGTTTATTATCAAAAGAATAGATTTCTATACCTGTTTATTGGATGCAGGTGGGTTATTAATAAATGGTGATGACTGTTGGTGTAACCGGATGGCTTTGCGCGACAGGATAATTGCAACGATTAGCGAGACCAGCGCACCTAACCATATTCCAGGAATAAATGAAATGAATAAGAAGTAGTCGTATGCCCCATGAAAAAGAGTAGCCACACCTAAGGCTAAAAAGCTATACGCGATTTCTTTTCGATGTGTGAATTTTGCTTTTCCTAAATAATACCCCATTAAAATCGCGAAGGTGGCATGGGCAGGAACGGCAGTGAACATACGCACAATGCCTGTGGCCACACCGTATTGGAAAACATAGAGAATGTTTTCTAACGTAGCGAAGCCCATCCCCACCATAATAGCATACACAATTCCATCAAAGGGTTCATTAAAGTTTTTGTTGTTGTATAGAATGAAGCGTATAAAAATGAATTTGCTGAACTCTTCTACAAGGGCAACTTTAAAAAACGCATTGGCAAACTGATGGGCAACATCGGTTTCCGAAAGCGTAACAATAAAATCGAGCGGCCAGCTAATGGAAAGCGTTACAATGGTGCTGGCCCCGCCATAAATAAAACTGGTTAGTAGTAACCCGAGGGGTTCGGGCTCATGTTTATCCTTCAGGTAGATGTACACCCCGATGGCAATACCGGGAGCAAGTGCGAGCGCAAGAAGGATAAAGAAATTCATAACTTATTCCAGCACTTCCTCTACTTCATCCATTTTAGCTTTGCTGTACTTGCCACTGGTTGCATAAACAATTTTTCCATCCTTATTAAGCACAAAAAAGTAAGGAACATCTTTTTTTTCAAAATCAAGCGCCTCTTTATACGACTTTAGTTCGCCTTTATAAAACAAGATGTAGGGCAGCAACTGAGGATCAACATTTTTAATGGCTTTTCGTTTTGCAGTTCCGGTAGCCGCTGCATTCACCCCTGTAAACATCGGTATAAAATAGACGTTCACATCATGCCCAAAACTTTCAAAAAGACCTTTATTTTTTTGAATGAACTTTTCAAAGACAGGTTGGAACCAACTGTTCAATTCATCTTCCGATTTCTTTGAATAAGCAAGACCCAAAAGCGTGAACTTACCGGCCACCGCTGTGGGTAATTTCACCACCTGATCTTCTACCGTCTCCGCTTCCATGTACGGAAAGGGTTTTCCAATTACCTGTGAAAGACTTTCTGTGGCGCCAACCAAAAAGACAATTAGTATAAAACAAGCTGATTTCATTAACCTAAAGTTAGCGAAACAAAACGAATATTGTATTTACTGATTTAGTTAGAAGTGATCTCAAAAAATGTTACCGTCATTGCGATCCGCCACGAGGCGGAGAAGCAATCTCGATTTTTGATACTGAACACTGGATTGCTTCAGCCGTTCCTCCCTCGCAATGACGTACTTTCTATTTTTGAGATGGGTTCTAGTATGCCTTAGTCAGCATTAGTGTTTTAGCGCTTTAGTTTTAGTGGCTTGTGCATAAACCGACTCTTATGCCACCAAAACACAAAATCACCAAAATTAGGATTCTATTTTAGTCTAAAATTACCCTGATCAACACGAAGTTCTTTTTTAAGCACTTCGCGTGTATCAATGGTGCGAAGGGTTTCAACATAATACCATTGTGCTTTTGCTTTTTCAGGATACAAGGTTAGTAGTACATAGCCATGGTCAATACCATTTACATATTTTAGATGCGGATTGAATTTCTGATAGAGTTGTTCGCCTAGTTTAGCGGTATCCAACGGATAGAACTCATCCCAGTTTGATGATGAAATGCTGGGCGTTCCAAATTCAGCGGCCAGTGCTCCTGATGAAGTTTTGGAATTGTATTTTTTCAAATCGGCAACCACTTCAAAAGCCCAGGAAGCATGCGTATCGCCCGTAAGGAATATTATATCCTGTATTTTATTTTCAACGATATAATCTGAAATTTTTCGCTGCTCTATCGGGTAGCCATTCCAGTTGTCGGTGCTCTTTGCGTTGGGCCTGAAGGATTCATCAAGTGCTGAGAAGATCACCTGGTTGCCAATAATTTTCCATACAGCGGTTGAACTTTTCAGTCTTCCTAAAAACCAATCACGCTGTTCGGCACCCAGCATGGTTCGGTTCATGCTCCACAATTCCGGATCATCTTTTCCCTCAGCCTGTTTGGTTCGGCCTTCCAGCCGTTCATCCAGCATTATAATGTCAGCAAGTTTACCGTATGAGAATGCCCGGTAATGTTTGTCGCCTTCGCGGATGGGGATCCATTCATAATAAGCTTGTTTGGCTGCTTCTTTTCGCGCATTGAAATCACCTTCTTCCGGTTGATGATTTTGTGCGCCCTCAGCGTAGGTGTCATTGGCCACTTCATGATCATCCCAGATAGCAATAAAGGGGTGGCGCAAACTTATTTGCCGTAAACCTTCATCTAATCGGTATTGTGAATGTCGTGTACGGTAATCTTGTAAAGTAATAATTTCATAAGGAGGCATATTAATCCGGCCAATGGTTGTATCGCCATATTTTCCGATGCCGTATTCATAGATGTAATCACCCAGGTGAAGTACGGCATCCAGCTCTTTTTCAGCAATGCGTGCGTAGGCATTGAAATAACCGAACTCCCAGTTACTGCAGCTCACCACTGCAAATTTTAAACTATCCTTAAGGTCTATCGTACTTGTTTTTGTTCGGCCTGCCATGGAAGTAGTACCGAGTGCTTTAAAACGATAGTAATAAGTTTGATCGGCCGACAAACCGGTAACATCAACTTTAACAGTATAATCACGTGCCGGGCTTGTTGTGAATACCCCTTTTGCGGTCGGGACAGAAAAATTTTGATCGAGTGACACTTCCCATTCAACATCAATGGATGGAAGGGAATCTTCGGGTGTTACACGCGTCCAGATGATAACCCTATCGTGCAATGGGTCGCCTGAGGCAACACCATGATAAAACGGTTTTAATGTAGTGTTGAAAAGAACGGCCACAGGCTCAACAAGTGGTTGGTATTTCTTTTCTTCTTTTGTTGAGCACGAGGCGATAAGGAATAAAAGACTGGCGTATATGGATAACCTCATAACCTGAATTTTTTTTAAAGCTAATAGACAGGCATTAAAACTCCATTATGCAGAAATCAACAAGTGATTAAAAATGTGTTTTGAATGTCCTATGCCCTAATTCTGAAAGTAAGTCACACGCAACTTTTATGTCATAATATTCGTCTTTGCTCCAAACCCGATTCTATGCTCCGTATTGTACTTATCTGTTTCTGTGGTCAACTTTTTGCTCAACCGGGCATTGAGAAAAGTGTAAAACTATTTAAGGAAGGTAAGTTTTCAGAAGCTTCAAAAGGCTTTTCTGTTACAAAAAAAGAAGATGCTGATTACCACCAGGCGCGCTATTACCTGGGTATGATTGCATTTGGAGAAAAGAAACTGGATGAGGCACAACGATATTTTGAAGAAGCCATTCAGGCAAAAGGCAACGTGGCCGATTATCATTATTGGTTGGGTAGTACGTACGGGAATATAGCCCGTGATGCCAACGTTTTCAAGCAAGGTACACTTGCGCCAAAAATCAAAAATTCCTTCGAAACTGCGGTTAAACTAGATCCCAATCATTTGGATGCTCGTTGGGGTTTGATTGAATATTATTCACAAGCACCCGGGTTTATGGGAGGAAGTTGGGAGAAGGCTGAGCAAACCGCACGTGCTATGATAAAAATAAAACCGGCAGAAGGTTATCGTGCTCTGGGAAATGTGTATAGCAGACAAGAGAAGTGGGGAGAGGCCGAACAGGCTTACATCGCTATGCACAAAGCTGATCCGGCTTACGGTATGGCATTGGCCAACTTTTACATTGGTCGGCAAAATCATGAAAAAGCATTTTTGTTGTACAATGAGGCCCTGGAGGAAGATGCTGAAAATATGCTGTTGAATTATCAGGTTGGTCGGGCAAGCGCACTGTCAGGTAAGTACCTGGATAAAGGAGAGGCATGCTTAAAAAAGTACCTGCAATACACACCAAAGCAAAACGAGCCTTCTCATGCAGGGGCTTATATGCGATTGGGAATGATTGAAGAAAAGCGAGGCAGGAAAGCAGAAGCAAAAAAACATTATGAAAAATCACTTCAGCTTGACGGACAAATGAAAGAAGCGAAAGAGGGATTATCCCGCGTGAAATAAGAAAGGCTGCCTTTTGGGGCAGCCCTCTTAATAGTTCTTTTCTAATGGATTAGGCATTCTTCCACTTAATGGTGCAACCAACTGCTTTTGTTTTGGTAGCAGGAACTTCTTTGGAGGTCAGTAATGATTCAATGGCTTCTTCAACATATTTCTTTGTTACAGCCGAAGCATCACGGGAGTTGTCATCAATAGCCCCGATATAGGCTACGGTAAATTTTCCACCATCGTTCTTTAGCAAAAACACGTGTGGTGTATTGGTAGCACCAAAAGCTTTAGCCACTTTCTGGGTTTCATCGAACAAATATGGAAAGTCGTACTTCTTTTTCTCGGCAAGTTTCACCATTTCATCAAATGAATCACCCGGTGATATGGAAGGATCGTTAGGCTGAATAGCAATTACGGGAAATCCCTGAGATGCATATTTCTTGTTAAGGGCAATGATTCTGTCGTTGTAGGCTTTGGAGTAGGGACAGGTGTTGCAATCAAAAATTACGATGGCACCTTTTGAAGAAGCGTAGTCTGACAACGAGACCATTTTACCGGTTACGTTTTTCATTTTAAAATCGGCAACGGTGTCGCCAATGTCATAACCACTTTTTAGAGGGCTTGCAGCCACGAACAACACACAAGCCAGGGCAGCAAAAATTGTTTTCATCATATTCATATTAATTTTGGTTTATTATAGTAGCTCTGCGATTAATTTCTCAAGATCGCCTTCGTGGAGTTCTTTTTCAATAAATTTTCTTTGACCGGTTTTCCCGTTAATAATGATGGTGGCCGGTATGGCTCCTGACCAGCTTTTTTCGATTTGGTTGATCCATGAATTGGGATCTTTTTCATCCAGAATAAGCACTTTTGATTGTATCTTTTTCCGTTCAACAAACCGATGCACAACTTCAGGTTTGGGGTTCAGGTCAAGGTCGAGGCTTACCAGGGTCACTTCAACATCCTTCCGCTCTGCACCAAGCTTTTCAAACAAGGGCATCTCTTTAACACAGGGACCACACCAGGTAGCCCAAAAATTGATAACCTTGATATTGGCAGTCTCGCGGTTGATATGATCTTGAAGTTGCCGAAGTTTTACGATTTCAGCTGACTGGGCATAAAGCCCGATGGGAATAAGGAAGCTAAGTATAAGAATGGCTCTTTTCATGTAATTGTTAACCCGCCAGGGGCAAAAGTTGTTCCGACTTTTTGTTTAATGGTGTGTGGTGTAAGGTCTTGATTAACGGTGTGCAAAATAGCTAAAATTCAGGCACTTAGAAGTTAGCAAATAAGGAGCCGAAAAGAATTCCACAAAATCATGCAGTTATCCACATTACCGTAATGTTTTCACTTAAATGATTATATATCAATCAGTTATATCAACTAGAATCAATCAATTCTTTGTGGACAACTTTTCGGTCTTAATAATCCCGATCAAAATCCTTGCTTCTTCTAATTCACAGATATTCAGAATTGTAGCGTAGCATTTGAGAGGTTTTAGCTATTTTTTGAGCCATGGAAAATTCAACAAACCGGGTTACCCAACTATTCAATATCCAACTTCCAATAATACAGGCCGGCATGGTGTGGTGCAGCGGCTGGCGCCTGGCCTCCGCAGTTAGTAATGCAGGAGGGCTTGGCCTGATCGGCTCCGGTTCGATGCATCCGGAAACGCTGGAAGAGCATATCCAAAAGTGTAAGGCGGCCACTGCTAAACCTTTTGGTGTTAATGTGCCGCTGTTGTACCCGCAGATAGACAAGTTGATGGAAATTATCATAAAGGAAAATGTAAAAATCGTGTTTACGTCAGCCGGTAATCCTTCCACCTGGACGGGCCATTTGAAAGAGAAAGGAATTACAGTTGTGCACGTAGTATCCAGTGTAAAATTTGCGCGTAAAGCAGAGCAGGCAGGGGTTGATGCTGTGGTGGCCGAAGGCTTTGAAGCCGGAGGGCATAATGGCCGGGAGGAGACCACAACATTTGTTTTGATCCCCCTTGTTCGGGAGGCCGTTTCAATACCGCTTATTGCCGCAGGCGGTATCGCTACGGGCCGTGGAATGCTTGCTGCCGAGGTGCTTGGTGCAGGCGGTGTGCAGGTGGGTAGCCGGTTTGCAGCCAGCGCAGAGTCATCGGCACATGAAAAATTTAAGGAAGTAATAGTGAAAGCAGGAGAAGGAGATACACTGCTTACGATGAAGCAACTTACTCCTGTTCGACTCGTGCGTAATAAATTCTTCCATCAGGTTATTGAAGCTGAACAGCGTGGAGCCAGCCTGGATGAAATGAAACAGTTGCTGGGCAGAGGTCGCGCAAAGAAGGGAATGTTTGAGGGCGATCTGGATGAAGGAGAGTTAGAAATCGGCCAGGTAGCGGCCGCTATTCATGATGTGAAACCGGCTGCGGAGATTTTGCTCGAAATCTGGAATGAGTATAACGCACTGAAGCAGCAACTTTGTAAGTCTTAGCCGATGAAGTTTATTAAAATAAAAGAAACGTGTCTTTACGTTCACGATCTGGAGCAAGCCAGAAAATTTTATGGTGAAATTCTGGAGCTCCCACTGATAAGCTATGTAGTTGGCAAACATCTTTTCTTTCAGGCAGGATCATCCGTACTGCTGATCTTTAATCCGGAAGATTCAAAAACCAAAACCACTCCACCGGCACATTTTGGTGGAGGCAAACAGCATTTTGCTTTTGAAGTGGAGGGGAGGGAATATGAAAAGGCCAAAATCTGGATAACTGCAAAAGGGATTACAATCATTGATGAAGTAACGTGGCAAGGCGGCAGCAAATCGTTTTATTTTGAGGATCCTGAAGGTAATGTATTGGAGATTGTTCCCGACAAGGGAGTCTGGCCCGACTAGTTCAGAATTTTTGCGAGCACATGCTCGGCCGATTGTATTTTGGTATTGGCAACGTTAAGAAACTCAGGCGCTACCGAAGTTTTAAACACATTGGTGTACCATTCTGAGTATGCGGCATACTGAATGCAGTTGCGGGTTATCTTGCCGTCAATCAGAATGTTGATGCGTTCAGGATAGGAGAAGGATAATTGCAGGAGTACTTGCTGATCGGCCGGGAGTTCATCCACACAAACAAATTCTATTCCCCGGTAAAATCTCGACTTCACTTTCATCTCACGTAAATATCTGGCATGTAAAAATAGTAACCTTTGCGCATTTAGATTGATTAAACAGATTAAGGTTTAATGCATGGTAAGATTAACTTCATGTTAATTTTTTGAATATTCGCTTGATATACGAAAACTGCGGACACGTTAAGCCGCAAAGAAACCGCGCATACTTTGCGCCTCAGTGCCGCTGCGGTAAAATAAATGAACCTATGCTATCTTATATTTAGGACTTTATACACATGCCTGGATTTTTTGAAACACCTGTTGAATTCCTGAAAGGCGTTGGTCCACAGCGGGCCGCGTTGCTGAACAAGCAACTAAACATTTTTACCTTCGGAGATTTAATCCAGCATTACCCCTTTCGATATGAGGATCGCACCCGGTTTTACGCTATCCATGAGTTGAGTGAGGAGATGCCCTTTGTGCAGGTTAAAGGCAAAATAGGCAGGAAGGAAATGGTGGGTACAGGTTTTAAAAAAAGACTGGTTGCTTACCTGGAAGACGAAACGGGTGAAATGGAACTCGTGTGGTTTCAAGGCATAAAATGGGTGCTTGAAAAGGTGAAGCCGGGCATTGACTATGTGGTTTTTGGTAAGCCTGTGAAGTACGGTAAGCGATTTAGTATTGCGCATCCGGAGCTGGAGGCACTCACAACCAAGAATGAAAAAGGCGGATACTTGCAGCCCGTTTATTCCATCACCGATATACTTCGCAAGCGTCATCTCGACAGCAAAGCCATCAGTAAACTACAGCAGGAATTACTGGTACAGGCAAAGGATAAATTTCACGAAACCCTTCCACAGACTATACTTAGTCGGTTCAACTTTATGGATAAGAAAAGTGCAATGATTAACATTCACTTTCCTGAAAATCACGAGCAGCTCATCGCAGCGCAACAGCGACTTAAGTTTGAGGAATTGTTCTATATTCAGTTAAGACTTATTAAACTTAAACTTGTTCGCAAAGAAAAGTATAAAGGACAGTCTTTTAATGATGCCACCCTGTTAACGAAATTCTACAACGAATTTCTTCCCTTTCAACTTACCTCCGCACAAAAAAAAGTGATCAGGGAAATTTATACAGATATGAAATCAGGCAAGCAAATGAACCGGCTGCTTCAAGGCGATGTGGGTAGTGGAAAAACGATTGTGTCTTTTGTGTGTATGCTGATCGCCCTGGGTGGCAACGCCCAATGTACATTAATGGCGCCAACAGAAATTCTGGCGCAGCAACATTTTAAAACATTAAGCAAGTATGCTGAGCAAATGCGTATCACCATTGCGCTACTAACAGGCTCAACAAAAAAAGCTCAACGCAAAGCAATTCATCAAGGCTTGCAGGAGGGCTCATTAAAAATTTTAATTGGTACGCATGCCTTGATAGAAGAAGAAGTACAATTTCAAAATCTGGGCCTGGCCATAGTTGACGAGCAGCATCGGTTTGGTGTAGCACAACGATCAAAGCTGTGGGGTAAAAACAAAACTGTTTATCCGCATGTGTTGGTAATGACGGCAACACCTATTCCGCGCACTTTGGCCATGACCTTATATGGCGATCTTGATGTGTCGGTGATTGATGAGTTACCGGCTGGTCGTAAGCCCATCAAAACAATTCACAAATATGATTCACACCGGCTGGAAGTAAATGGATTTTTACAGCAACAGATTAAATCGGGCAGACAGGTATATGTAGTTTATCCCTTAATTGAAGAATCTGAAAAACTTGATTTAAAACATTTAATGGATGGTTACGAAAGTATTTGCCGCGCCTTTCCGGATGAGGCCATCAGCATTGTGCATGGCAAAATGAAACCCGATGCCAAAGAATATGAAATGGCGCGCTTTGTTAAAGGCGAAACCAGTATAATGGTAGCCACTACAGTAATAGAGGTGGGTGTAGATGTGCCCAATGCCTCAGTAATGGTTATTGAAAATGCTGAACGCTTCGGACTTTCACAGTTGCATCAGTTGCGCGGACGGGTTGGAAGGGGAGCAGAACAATCGTATTGTTTGTTAATGACGAACTACAAATTGTCAGCCGATTCAAAGGTGCGGATTGAAACCATGGTGCGTACCAACAACGGCTTTGAAATAGCCGAAACAGATCTTCAGCTTAGGGGCCCTGGCGACTTAATGGGAACGCAGCAAAGTGGCGTGCTTGATCTGCTCATTGCCGATTTAGGTAAGGATACAAAGCTTTTACATGCTGCGCGTGAAACAGCCCTTCAAATACTTGAAAATGACCCTGATTTGAAGAATTCTGATAACCGATTAATCCGTGAACAGGTAGAGCGGATGCGTAAATCAGTTGTTAATTGGAGCCGGATAAGTTAGACGAAAGAATTCGTTAAATTTGGTATTCGCCAAGCCGGATGCACCTAAAAATACTTGCCTGTTGCCTTCTTATCACCATCGCTGCAAAGGCCCAGCAGGGCAATTACTTTCTCACCCATTTCACACCCGATAAAGATAATTTTAATAATGCCTGCTTCGATCTGGCACAAGACCAACGCGGAATTTTTTATTTCGCCACACAGGGCGGAGTGCTGCAGTTTGATGGACGTAACTGGGACATTATACAGACATCGGGTGCTGTGTATGCTATTGAAGTTGTAGGAGGGAAACTATTCGTAGCAGGATCCAAAGGATTTGGAAAAATTGAGACCAATGAATCAGGTCTTCCGACTTATCAAACCATCTATGAGTCAGAAGATGCCAGAAATATTTTTCAAATGCGGTCAGTAAATGATCAGGTTTATTTTTTGAATGACAGAAACCTGTTTATTTATTCACCAGCAGCCAACGAAGTTAAGCTGGAGGCTTCTTCAAAAGATGAAGATTGGATTGGGCTGCATGAAATCTTCGGAAATGCCTTTGTAAGTTCTGAAGATCGCGGAATTTTCACATTAGGGAAGAATTCACTTATACCAGCCAAGTTGTTTCAGGATCAAACCTCATTGGTGTTTGCTGAACGCCAACAGAATGTATACCTGTTGGGCACTTCTGAAAGCCGACTTTTTCTACTTCAGGATGACATGCGCCTCAAAGAAGTTAAGGTTGCTGACTCAACATACCTTTCAACCAGTGTTATGATAAACGCAGCCTGGGTAAATAGTGATCTTGTTGCTTTGGGTACGCTTCGCGGAGGTATAGTTTTTATAAATCCTAACACGGGTGAAACGGAGGAAATCATCAATTACAACACCGGTCTTCCTGACAATGAAGTTTACACATTAATCAAGGATCGAAATCAGAATATATGGGCATCGCACACCTACGGGTTTACCCGTATTGCACCTTACCTTCCCTTTCGTTCATTTCGTTACTATGCCGGGCTTCAGGGAAATTTACTGTGTGCCATTCAGCATAAAAATGAAGTGTATGTGGGCACCTCTCTTGGCCTCTACAAATTAGTGAAGGAAGAATTTTATGATGAGATAACTTACTTTGTTGAAGTTCCGGTTAAGACTACAAAGAAAATGCAACGTAAAGCGAAAGCCGAACCGGAACCAACGCCTGTAGAAACTAAACCAGATTCGCAGAAGGGTGGAATTTTTGGCTTTCTGAAAAAAAAGAAGAAAAACGAAGCAGAGCCAATCACCACCACACCTACACCTTCACCCGAGACAGTTGAAGAAGTGAAGACCACAATAACATACAAGCAGGAAAAGCGAACAAAGAGAATTTTGCGCTCGTCACACTTCGTTTACAAAAGAGTAGAAGGCATTGATGCTAAAGTTACTCAGCTTGTTCAATGGAAAGGCAAGTTGCTAGCCGCAGGATTGAGTGGCGTTAGTGAAGTCACATCGCAGGGCATTGTGCCGGTGATGGAATATCCAACCCGGTTTCTCTTTGCATCGGAATCAACAGGTAAGCTTTTAATATCAACCTATGATGACAAGCTACATGAAATGGTGTTTGATAAAGCCGGTTGGAGAGAGGAGCGATTAATATCCAATATTGATGACCCCATTAGTTTTATTTTTGAAGAACCGGGTAAAGCATTTTGGTTAAGTGGTTTAGATAAGGTGTTCAGGGTAAATCATGATGCGACAAAACCGGTAATGAGTTTAACAGTTGCCAATTCAAGATTCGAAAGACTGATTGGCACAAACTATAACAACCGTGTAATCTTCTCAAGTTCTTCCGGATTTTTTGCTTACGACTTTCAAAATCAATCGCTTCAACCAATAGATTCTTTACCACGGCCTGAGGTTGCTTTTGCAGAAGGCGAGCGACTATGGTTCAGAGATGACCACGGATGGTTTGCCTTGAACAATAATGGAAGCAATGATAATATTGAATTGCTGAACCTCTTTTCTGATATCCGCTTTATTACGGCTGATGAGCAAACAGGATACCTGTGGATAATTACGGGTAATAATGAATTGTTCCGGTTTAATCCCAAAAAATTATTGCCTACTGAATTTTCCTATCCTCTTTTTTTACGGAGCATTGAACAGGAGAACACATTAGTTCCCTTGGGGAAATTAAAAATGGATCAGGAAAACAGTTCACTTCGCATAGAGGTGGTAAAGCCCGATTACATTGGCGCAAGATCAGTGGAGTATCGGTACTACCTTGAAGGATTGCATACCCAGTGGTCGGAGTGGTCGGTTAACAACAACATTATCGACATTGCATATTTACCGAATGGAAAGTACCGGTTGCTGGTTCAGGCAAAAGATATTTTTGGTCGCGTTACCACCATGGAACCGTTAAGCATGGATGTATTGCCACCCTACTGGCAGAGATCCTGGTTTTATGCACTTGAGTTTTTAGTGTTTGCATCACTGGTTGTTTTATCGTTTCGATTAAGCAACCGCTTTCGGTTTGTGAGTCGTGTGCTCTCACTGCTTTCGATCATTATTCTGATTGAGTTTATTCAAACAGCTGCCGGCTCAACTTTTGAAACAGGAAGCAGTCCGGTGGTAGAGTTTCTGGTACAGGTGAGCATAGCGTTCATGATTCTTCCGGTGGAAGGATTTTTGCGAAGATTTATGCTTCGCTCCATCGATAAAAACAGTCAGTATAAAATAGATGAACCTGTAAAGGATCAAGGAATTAGTACGTTAGAAAAATGAAAACAACTCCCGATTTTAATTCGCTTCCTCCGTTTTATCGGAATTATGTAGCTCATGTAGAAACACTGGACATGCTGGAAGCTCTTTCGGTATCAGGTGATGCTATGCAACTTTTGCTGGCTAAAACCCCTGAAGATAAGGGTGTGTTCAGGTATGCACCGGAAAAATGGACAGTGAAAGAACTGCTTTGTCACATGATGGATGCTGAGCGCATCTTCGCGTATCGCGCCCTTCGGTTTGCCCGAAACGACAGCACACCCCTGGCTGGCTTTGAAGAGAATGACTATGCTCCACAAGCGAACGCACACGCCAGAAGTATTCAACAGCTGGCTGAAGAAATGAAACGATTGCGCGCATCTACTATCGATCTGTTTGCAAGCTTTACAACTGAAATGTTAGGCCGAAAGGGTACCGCAAATAATAGCGTGGTTTCCGTGGTAAACATTGGCTATATCATAGCGGGGCATGAAACCCACCACCGAAATGTATTGATTGAACGTTACCTGAATTAACGATGAAGCATATTTTCTATTTTTTCATTATTGCTGTGCTGGCGGGCTGCTCCCCGCTATCGAGGCAAAAACTCAACAAGAACTTTACAGAAACAGAACGAAAGTTTCAGGATCATATCGGTTTTGTTTTGTACGATCCGGCAAAGAAAGAAACCCTGTACACCTACAACGGAGAAAAGTATTTTACCCCGGCATCGAACACAAAAATATTTACACTCTTTTCATCGCTAGTCTTGCTGGGCGATTCAATTCCGGCACTTAACTACATGATCAAAGGCGACTCACTGATTTTTTCAGGGACTGGTGATCCATCTTTTTTGTATGATCAGGTTTATAACAATAATCGCACACTCAGTTTTTTACGGGGCACCACTAAAGAGCTGTACTACTCGGGCGATAATTTTTACACATCATCACTTGGCCCCGGTTGGGCATGGAGTGATTATAACTATGCTTACTCAGCAGAACGCTCACCCTTGCCGATTTACGGAAACACCTATAAAGTAACACAACCCACATCAGCCGGCATTCGGGTTACACCTACCTATTTCAAAAAGTATTTTTGGTTGGCCGACAGTATTGAGCGGGCCTCATCGTTTGTTCGTGAAGTGGGCTCAAACCGAACCGATTATTTTCCCGGTAAACTTATCGGCAATGGTCGGGAGTGGTATATTCCATTTAAGTCAAACGCATTGCTGGTTACGGATTTGTTAGCCGATACGCTTAAGCGCCCGGTTTATTTATTGAATCGACCTGTTGAATGGAAGGAGAGGAAAACACTATATAGCGTACCGGTCGACAGTGTCTATAAAGTAATGATGCGGCAAAGCGATAATTTTTTAGCGGAACAATTATTACTGATTTGCTCCGCAGTAATCAGCGACACGTTGCAGCAGGAAATCGCCATTAAGCATATAACAAAAAAACACCTGTTCGATTTACCGGACAGCCCGGTTTGGGTAGACGGCTCCGGTTTATCGCGTTACAATTTATTTACTCCACGAAGTGTTGTTGCGTTGTGGGATAAACTTTATACTAAGGTTGACCGCGAGCGACTTTTCTCACTGCTGGCCATAGGAGGTAAGTCTGGAACATTAAAAAATGGATACCAGCATGAACCACCGTATGTTTACGGCAAAACCGGAACGTTGCGCAACAATCATTCGCTTAGCGGATATTTAGTAACAAAAAAAGGACGTACACTTATTTTCAGTTACATGAGCAACAATTACACCGTGCCTGTGGCTGATGTGCGAAATGAAATGGAACGGTTGTTGAAACAGATTTACGATAACTACTAAAGAAATGGTAAGACGATTTGCGTTAGGATTTATCATATTGTCATTAGTCACCTGTCATTGGTTAAGTGCCCAGGATAGTCTTGATATAAAAATCGGGCAGATGATTCTGATAGGTTTTCCAAAAGCAGAAGTTGATAAAACGGTGTTGGAAGAAATCCGGCAGGGCAAAGTGGGTTCCATTATCTTATTTGAGAAAAATATTCCTCCGAAAAATTCATTTCATGCACTGAAAAAAATTACCTGGACTTATCAGCAGGCAGCATCAATCCCACTTCTAATAGCTATTGATCAGGAAGGAGGGCGCGTAAATCGTTTAAAAGAAAAGTACGGATTTCCTCGATCGGTAACGGCTGCGCAGCTAGGCAAAATGCCGCTGGACTCTGTTCGGTTTTATAGTGAAACAACAGCCGCAACATTGGCAGGTCTTGGTATTAATGTAAACTTTGCCCCGGTAGTTGATCTTGCTTCAAACCCGAATAATCCCATCATTGCAAAAGTTGAGCGGGCCTATTCCGCCAACCCCGACTCGGTTGCCTTATATGCGAAGGAGGTGATTAAAGCACACCGGAAAATTGGTGTAATCACCACACTCAAACATTTTCCCGGGCACGGCAGTTCAAAAGACGACACTCACCTGGGTATTGCCGATGTTAGCAATACCTGGAATGAAACGGAGTTAGTTCCGTATCGCGCACTTATACAACAAGGCTATGTAGACGCCATCATGACGGCACATATTGTTAATAAGAAACTGGATGATTCCGGAAACCCGGGCACGTTATCCGGTAAAATGATCAATGACTTGCTGCGCAAAAAGTTAAACTATAACGGTGTTGTGTTTTCTGACGATATGCAGATGCATGCGATCGCGAAGCACTACGGCTTAGAGGAGGCCATCAAACTTTCCATTCTGGCCGGGGTCGACATTCTGACTTTCTCAAACAATATTTCGGGAAGCCAGGAGCGCACCGTGGATGTGGTTCATCGGATCATTCGTAAATTCGTACAAGATGGAACCATTCCGCAAGCGCGCATTGACCAATCGTATAACCGCATACTTGCATTGAAGAGAAAGTTAAGTCAAACCTCAGCCGAGTATTATCGGGAGCAATTGGTTGAAGCGAAGAAGGAAGTTTTGAAAGCGGAAGAGATTTCGCGTGATAATGTGAGGAGGGCCACGGAAAGTGAAAAGAGTGCCCAGGAGGCTTACGAAAAACTGAAAGAACAACAGCCTAAATCGAAAAAGAAGAAAAAGAATTGAATGAGTTAACGCTACTACTATGATTGCACCTAAAGACCAGCAACAGCCCAATGAACGAACAGCATTAATACGAGCCAGGATAACAGCATTGGTTATTGCATCAGTGACTATTGTTTCGCTCTTGTTCCTCGTTTATGCATTTATTCAAAAAGCAGAAGCGGAGAAAAATATGCAGGAAGCACAAGTGCAAAAGCAATTGTATGAACAGTGTCAACAGGAAAACCAAAAGGTTATCCAGGCTGCTCAGGAGAGTCAGAGAATGGCAGAGATGGAACGTGCACGAGCCGAAGAGAATTATTTGCGCTCATTACAAGAATTAGAAAAATTAAAATCGAACCGAAAATAAAAGGCTATGAACTCAAAGCTCACCACCTATATACTGGTAGCCATTATTGTTGTGCTGGCAGGCTTTGCCTATTACACCAACAGTCAGGTTAATGAATTAAAAAGAGAAGCCACCGTGTGGAAAGCTAAGTACGAAGAAGCATTGGAAGATATGGAGGATGCCTTTAAGCGGTTGGAAGAAAAGGATGGTCAGTTAAAGGCTGCTTTGGAAGAAGCCCAGCAAGCCAGGAAAGTTGCTGAGGAGGCACTTCTTTCTGCACAAAAATCATCGCGCAAATAAGCATGAAACCTTTTGAGGTTATTGAGCCCGCGCAGGCACGCGTACCGATTTTGCTCAGCGTTCCGCATTGCGGCACGGCATTTCCGGATGAGTTGAAATCAGATTACAAGCAAGGTCTTATTCAGGCGCCTGACGATACCGATTGGTTTGTTCACCGGCTGTATGATTTTGCCCCCGCCATGGGCATCACCATGATCCATGCGGTGTATAGCCGTTGGGTGATTGATTTGAATCGCGATCCGCAAAGCAAACCGCTGTATTCTGACGGACGAATCATCACGGGTCTTTGTCCCACCACAACATTTTTCGGAAAATCGATCTATAACGATGAGCGAACAGAAGTCTCTGTAGAAGATATTAAGTATCGGGTTGAAAAATATTATAACCCATACCATGAGAAACTTAACGCGTTGCTTCAATCGCTCAAGCAAGAGTTTGGTGTAGTGTTGTTGTGGGATTGTCATTCTATTCGTCAGCAGGTGCCTACCATTCACAAAGAAAAGTTTCCGGATTTGATATTAGGCGATGCAGACGGAACCTCAGCTTCACCAGGGTTGATTGAAACGGCCATTAAAAACCTTGAATCGGGTGGATATTCGTTTCAGCACAATTATCCTTTTAAGGGCGGTTACATCACACGGCATTACGGGCAGCCATCAGAGAACCAACACGCGTTGCAGTTGGAGATGAGCAAGGTGAATTATATGGATGATGGGGAAATGGTGTATGATAAAGGCCGGGCCGAAAAGATGCAGCACGTATTGCAACATACATTGGGAGAGCTGATTGATAGATTGTGAAGGTGTGAAATTTAGATGTTGCTCCTACGGAGCTCAGGAATTTCTTCATTCGGATTTAATGAGATGCCGCCCCGCTGGGGCTAGTGTGTTTTGTGGTTTTGGGCAAGTGAGATGTCGCCCCTCCCGGGCTTCATTGATTACGCTTAAAATTTGACGCAACAATTGATCTTATTATAGAAAGGAAAACTAAATGATGCTTATTTACAAGTCAAAAATTTACATTCGGGTTATTGTTTATGTGATTTTAACAATAATAACTGCTTCTTTACTGAAGTATTTAGGGTATGACGAGATGCGTCCCTATTTTATTGTTATAACGATCTCCTTTGTTCTATTTATTCTTTTTGAAACAGAGAAATCCTACAATCTTTATGTTGATACGGTCAAAATCTCAATTGATAGTACAATCTTATTCTGGAAGTCAAAGGTGAATTTTAAAATAGAAGAAATTGATATTATACGATTTGGAAGGGGTTCGCGTAATGAATCCTTTATTGTAATAACCTATCATAATGAAAGTTATAAATATGCCGTCCAAGGGCTAACATGGGCAGAGGCTTAAGAAATTGGTGAATATTTAAAAAAAAATGGATGTCGATTAGTGCTGAATTTGCTTTAAACTCTCTAAATCAGCTACAATAAATTTATTATTAGTGGGGCCAAGACTCCGACTTGAAATGTAATCCTTTGGATCCCTGGATTTTTTCGGTTATTTTAAAGCCAACTCCGCCAAGCTCCGTAGGGGCGCCATCTTCTTAAAAATATGGATTAGTTTAACCAGAGCTCCGTAGGAGCGACATCTTTAATCCTTTAAAAAAATCAAACTGTTCTTTTTTCTTTCAGGGTTTAGACGTCCCTTTTTTGGTCACGGGATTTCGTTACGGACGGCACAACTAATCAAAACCAAGCTCCTTTAGAGCGTTATATTTTTTATTTCTCTAATACATGTTTGGCATGCCGCCCCGCTGGGGCTAGTGTGTTTTGTGGTTTTAGACTAGTGAGATGTCGCCCCTCTGGGGCCTGGAGAGAAGCTCCGTAGGAACGCAATCTTAATAGAAATTATAGAAATGGTTTTACCGGGAGCTCTGTAGGAGCGACATCTTGTCTTATCAAACCTTTTCTTCCGCCTAACAATATATTACCTTCACAATTCCAATTTCACTATGCCAAACACCTATTCTCAACTGTACATTCAAATCGTGTTTGCGGTAAAAGGTCGGTTAAGCCTAATACATGAAAAAAACCGGGACGAATTAGAGAAATACATAACAGGCATCATCTCCAACCTCAATCAAAAATTGTACGCTATCTACTGCATGCCCGACCATGTTCATATTCTGGTAAGTATTAAACCTGATGTTCGCATTTCGGATCTCGTTCGCGATATAAAAGCTAATAGTTCACGGTTTATTAACGAAAGGAAATGGATTGCCGGGAAATTTCAGTGGCAGGAAGGTTATGGAGTGTTTTCGTACAACCATGTACAACTCAAAAATGTTGTGAACTATATTTTGAATCAACCAACACATCATCATGTGAAATCCTTTCGCGAGGAATATATTGAGTTGCTCGAGGAATTCAACATTGCTTATAAACCAGAATATTTATTTGAGTTTTCTGATCACTAAATGAAATACTTCCAGTTTAAATACCTGTTGCAGCAAGAAGGCTGGTTACAAAATGCCTACGTTAAAACCGATCAGCACGGTATTATTCAATCGCTTTCCACCACGCCCCCTCAGGAAGCTGCGGCCATTGAATACGTTAACGGTTTTGCAATGCCGGGTTTTCAAAACGCGCATTCTCATGCATTTCAATTTGCTATGGCCGGAATGGCGGAAAAACATAAGCCTGGAACAAAGGATGATTTCTGGAGTTGGCGTGAGGCGATGTATGAATGTGCCTTGCGCATGACTCCAGATGAAATGGAGCAAGTGGCTACTGACTGTTATAAGGAAATGCTGCGCTGTGGGTATACAAATGTGGCCGAGTTTCATTATCTCCATCACGATCAAAACGGAAAACCGTATACCAACCTTGCTGAGATGGGCGAGCGGTTGTTGTCAGCAGCAAAAACAGCCGGTATAAAAATTACGCTCGTACCGGTTTTTTACCAACAAGGTGGATTTGGTATGGAGCCTCAACCCCGTCAACGAAGATTTATTTCTAAAACCATTGATGAATATTTTCATTTACTGGATGACACCGCACATGCCGTAACAAAATGTGCTGACGCAAAGCTTGGCTTTGGTGTTCACTCGTTGCGTGCCGTTAAGCCGGAAGATGTCATCCGCACGGTTGAGCAAGGCCCCAAAGAAATTCCCTTTCATCTTCATGCAGCAGAGCAATTAAAAGAAGTTGAGGACAGTGTAGCTTTTCTGAAAAAAAGACCGATTGAATGGCTGCTTGAAAATATATCCCTGAACGATCGTTTTCACATGGTGCATTGTACACACATGAATGACAACGAAGTTGCGGGCCTGGCGAAAAGTAAAGCACACGCTGTGCTTTGCCCGGGTACGGAAGGAAATTTAGGTGATGGCATTTTCAGACTAACCGATTATCACCGCCATGGCGGAAGCTGGTCGATCGGCACCGACAGCCACATCAGTTTGAATCCCCTGGAAGATCTGCGTTGGCTGGATTATGCTCAACGTTTCACTACCCATAAGCGCAATACTTTTGACGATGGTGCCACTATTCTGATTTACACCACCTTGCTGGCTGGCAGACGTGCCATGGGAAATCCAACACAAGCCTATTTCGAGGAGGGTCAACCGTTGGATGCTGTCATTTACAATGCTAACGCCCCCTTGTTGGAGCAGGCAGGTTTTGATCACGCATTGCCGGCAATCATTTACACAGCGGATACCTCGGCTATTTTGGGGACTATGGTAAATGGAAAGTGGATTGTCCAATAATCAATTGATTTTGGGTATTCCTAGGGTTCTTCGCTTGAACAGAGGCCCTAAAATGATTTAAAACTTCAGATACAGCAGATGATTTCTGCCTTCATTCAAAATTTCTTACATAGTTTTGAAAAACCTGAAATTCTGCCAAAGACCTCAATTGGGCACGTTAAATTTGTTGCCTTAAATTATGCGTTACACCCTCTCCATATTTGCATTATTACTATGTTTTGGCGGTATTGTTGCCATTTTTTGGTACCAGGAATTACAATATAGTCTGCCAACACCTGTTCCGGCCAACTATAAGGCTATTCCTGTTGGTCATGTAGTACAAGATGTAAAGCTTGTGTCCGCACTTCCCGAAGGACCTTTGTTTTTGCATTTCTATAATCCCGATTGTCCCTGTTCAAGGTTTAACGCCAATCATTTGAAGTCATTAATAAGAATGTACCAGGACAGCGTTCAATTATTCATCGTTGTTCCTTCCGCAAAGGCAAAGAAAAAGGCGGTTAATGAATTTGGTAAACACCTGGAGTACATTGTTGACGATCATCAGAAAATTGCATCTGCCTACGGTGTGTACGCCACACCACAAGCGGTGCTGGTTGATCGTGAAGGAAAATTATTTTACAGGGGTAATTACAATAAATCGCGCTACTGTACAGTTAAGGCATCCAATTATGCTGAACTGGCTTTAGTAGCATTATTAAATAATCAACGTCCACCGCTTTTTGATTTCTATGCAACTGAGGCATACGGTTGTGAATTACCAGAGCGTGACGAACTAACGAAATTGAATTTCTTTTAACACATTATTATGGAAACAAAAAAGCTAACAGCAGCCGACAGGAAGGAGATCTTTGAAGCGATTAAGAAAAAGTCGGATGGGACGATGACAATTGCACTGGTTGCTTATTTTGTTTTCGGCATTTTCCTTTCATTCTTTTACGATACGTACCTGGTAGCCTTCGGTGTGGGCGGGTTGAGTTTAGCTGCTTATTTCATCACCAAAGCTGTTTTACCAACTAGTAATCTATATCAATATGTGCTGGGCGCTGTGCTGGCCGTATTTGCTGCTCAGTTTATTTATCAGATGCACGGTTTGTTTGAGATGCACTTTTTTGTTTTTGTAGGGTCCACCTTGCTCATCACCTACCAAAACTGGCGCCTTCAATTACCGCTCATTATTCTTGTTGTAGTCCATCATGCTTCATTTGCTTATTTGCAATATCTGGGTAATAGAGAAATATATTTCACCCAATTGGAGTACATGGATTTGCAAGCCTTTTTGTTTCATGGCGGACTGGCCGCAGTAATTGTAGCCATATGTGGTTACTGGGCGTACGACCTGGAGAAAAAAACTATTTCCGAGTTTACTAATAAAACTGCACTGGAGGGCCAGCTTAAAAATGTTACCAATAACATCGCCTTTGCCGAGCAGATCAGTTCTGGCAATTTAACCGTTGAGCATAATCTTACCGATACCACTGATGAATTGGGAAAGGCCCTTGTAAAAATGCGCGAGAATCTTTTAGCAGCGAGTATAAAAGAGAAGCAAGAGCGTTTCATAACCGTTGGCATTACACAGGTGGGCGATGTTATCCGCAATAATTCAGATTCTCTTCAAAACCTGGCCGATGATTTTATACGCACGGTGGTAAAATATATGGGCATGAATCAGGGAGGATTGTTTTTGTTAGAATCAGAAGGCAGCGAAGAATACCTGAACCTGACAGCCTGCTATGCCTATGAACGAAAAAAATACCTAAGCAGACGTGTTGAAATTGGTCAGGGATTAGTGGGCCAGTGTTTCCTGGAAAAGGATATCATTTATATGACCAAGGTTCCTCAAAATTATGTTCAGATCACCTCAGGACTAGGGGAAGCTACACCGGGCTGTATTGTTATTGTGCCGGTGATGACCAGCGATGAAATTGTGGGTGTTATGGAATTAGCCTCATTCAAGCCACTGGAAAAATATCAGATTGATTTCCTGAAAAAAGTTGCCGAAAACATTGCTTCATCTATTGTTTCATCGCGTGTTACCGAACGGGTTAAAAAACTTCTTGCAGAATCGCAGCAACAAACCGAGGAAATGAGGGCGCAGGAGGAGGAAATGCGGCAGAATATGGAAGAGTTGCAAGCCACACAGGAAGAAATGCGTAGAAAGGAATTACACGCCCGCGAGATTCTGGAAGATGCCCAAATGAAGGCTGAACGTACAGCGGAGATCAGGGCGACCATGAAAAAGCTAGTAAAGGATGAAGATTTAAAAACAGGAAACTGGGAAGTTTCTCTTGAGAAGACCCTTAAGACGGCAGCTTCATTCCTCAAAGTTTCACGTGTGGGTATGTGGCTGTATGATGCAGCAACACAAACGCTTAAATGTGAAATGATGTGCAATCAAAATGGGTTGCAGATTGCGAACCGAACTAAATTAAACGAAGCTGATTATCCTCGTTTTTTCAAATCCTTTTATGCCGAAGAGGATTTGCGTATCGAGAATGCACCAGACCATGCTGTAACGAGCGAATTAAACGAGGCTTATCTTAAGCCCAATCGTATTGAATCGGTCTGTGGAGTACACGTATTTAATGATGCGGCCATCATGGGAATGATTCTTTGTGAACATCAGGATCATCGCGCATGGACGGAAGAAGACGGATCATTCCTTCGCAGGTGTGCCGATTTGATTTCCTCTGCTTACAAATCCAAGATAATAAGAGAACTGTCTAATAGTGTTTCTCTGAATTGAGGATATTTCATTAAACGTTAAAATTTCTATTGCAGACTATGGGGTAATGGTTAACTTTCCCTTATCTAAACCAGTCTGTTTATGATTAGAAAATTTACCTTTCTAATACCGGTTGTTTTATTGACAGTTGCCTCTTTTGCCCAAAAGTCAAAATCCACGGCCACACCTGCTGCGCCCACTTTTAATAGTGAGGATTACAAAAGCCTGAAATGGCGCAACATCGGCCCATTTCGTGGTGGCCGCTCCAATGCGGTTTCGGGTGTTATTAATAACAATCAAATCTATTATACCGGTTATACCGGGGGTGGTGTTTGGAAAACCGAAAATGCTGGCTTGTCGTGGTTCAATATTTCTGATGGGTTTTTTAAGACAGGCTCAGTGGGTGATATCGCAGTGAGCGAATCAGATCCGAATGTTATTTATGTAGGCATGGGTGAACATGCCATACGAGGGGTGATGACCAGCTATGGCGATGGTGTTTACAAATCAACCGATGGCGGAAAAACATGGAAGAATATTGGACTGGAAAAAACGCGCCACATCTCCGATGTGATTATTCACCCCACTAATCCGGATATGGTATGGGTAGCCGCACAAGGTGCTGCGCATGGCGCAAATTCGGATAGAGGAATCTATAAGAGCACCGATGGCGGCCAAACCTGGAAAAAAGTTTTGTATGTAGATGAAAATACAGGTGCATCATCATTAAGTCTTGATGCTAACAACCCTAGAATTTTATATGCCGCTACCTGGCAGCACCGCAGGTTGCCCTGGCAAGTACAAAGTGGTGGCGCTGGTTGCAACGTGTGGAAATCGGTTGATGGTGGTGAAACCTGGAATAAAATCAACGAAGGATTGCCGGCACAAATGGGTAAGGTTGGTTTAAGTGTTTCACGTGCCAATCCTAATCGTGTATATGCGATCGTTGAAGCGGAGAAATCAAAAGCAGGCGTTTACCGTTCAGATGATGGCGGTAAAAAATGGAACCACATGACCAGCGATCAGAACCTGACGTCACGTTCGTGGTACTACATGGAAATCTTTGCTGATCCCACTCAGGCCGATGTGGTATATGTGCTTAATGCACCCATGATGAAATCCATTGATGGTGGTAAAACATTTCAATCTGTAGCCGTTGGCCATGGCGATTGCCATGATTTATGGATCAATCCAAACAATGGACAGAACATGATTTTGGGTGATGATGGAGGAGGCGAAATAACGTTCAACGGATGTAAGAGCTGGTCGAGTATTGACAATCAGCCAACCGCACAGTTTTATAGGGTAATTACCGATGAAGTGTTTCCTTACAAAGTTTATGGAGGCCAGCAGGACAACACCTCAGTAGTGATTGCCAGCAGAAATAATTATATCGGCATTACCGATAAAGATTGGTTTATCGGCCCGGGATGTGAGTGTGCATTTATTGCTTTTGACCCAAAGAACCCGGTTCTATTATATGGCGGTTGTTACCAGGGAAGCATTGATGTTCTCGATTTACAAAGCAACCATGCTAAAGACATCCGTCAGTATCCTTCTAATGTATTGGCCTACGATGCCAAAGACATGAAATATCGGTTCAACTGGAATGCGCCCATCATCGCTTCACCGCATGATTATAAGACAATTTACCACGGAGGAAATGTACTGTTTAAAACAACTGATGGCGGATTGTCGTGGGAAGTAACTAGCCCAGATTTAACCCGCAATGAAAAGAGCAAGCAAGGTCCGGGTGGCGCTCCCATTACCAATGAGGGCGCGGGTGGAGAGAATTACAATACACTAAGCTATGTCATAGAATCTGCTCATGAAAAAGGAGTGATTTATACAGGAAGTGATTGCGGTTATGTTCAGCTTACACGCGATGGTGGAAAAACCTGGCAGAATGTTACTCCGGCCGGACTACCTGAAAGCCTGATTCATTCTATTGAAGTTTCTCCGCATGATAAAGCCACGGCATACGTTTCTGCTACACGTTACAAATTCAATGACTATTCATCCATGAGTTACAAAACCACTGACTACGGAAAAACATGGACGAAGATCAACAGCGGTGTTGACAACGATGATTTTATAAAAGTAATTCGTGAAGACAGAAAGGTTAAGGACCTGTTGTATGCTGGGTCGGAGAGAGGATTTTATGTTTCCTTTAACGGAGGCACAAGCTGGAATAAGCTGCAATTAAATCTACCGGTTGTACCCATCACCGATATGACTTTTGCTGATAATGACCTGGTGGTATCTACAGCAGGAAGATCATTTTGGATTTTAGATGACCTGAGTGCAATTCAGCAATCCAAAGGAAATTTTACCGGCACAAAATTGTATCAGCCCAAACCTACTTATAAATACGAAAGCTTCACCCCATCGTGGATGGATGTTCCACCCAATGTTGGTTCCAATCCGATGAACGGAGTAATACTGGATTATTATCTTAAAGAGAAAGCAGATACCAATGCGGTGGCTACATTGGAGATTTTGGATATGAACAACAACGTAATCCGCAAATACTCCAGCAAGAAAGATGAGAATTTCAAACCTTACCCGGGTGGCCCGGCACCCTCACCGGTGCTGCCGGCCGGTGCCGGCCTGAACAGGTTTGCGTGGGATTTTCGTGGTGAAACATTATTGGATATCCCCAATGCCTTTGTGTATGGCGATTACAGTGGTCATCGTGTGGCCCCGGGTAAGTACAAAGCCAGGCTTTCAATTATAGGCGAAGTTTCGGAAGTAACATTTGATGTGATTCAGGACCCTAATCTGAAGCAGGTAACATCCGAACATTGGAAGGCGCAGCAACAATTTATGGATCAGGTGAGCAAGTCCATTAAAGATATTCATCAGGCAGTGATTGACATGCGAAAAGTTAAAAAGCAGATTGAGCATTATAACGGATTGCTGAAAGATAAAGCAGATGCCAAAGTTGTTTACGATGCCGGTATCGCTCTGATAAAGAAGATTGATGAGTGGGAAGCTAACCTGGTGGAAACCCGTCAAAAGAATTTTCAGGATGTAATCAACTTCCCAAGCAAGTTAAATGCACAATATTTTGATCTGCGTTTTGCAGCAGATACACATGACCCAAGATTGACAGCGGGTGTAAAGGAACGCTATGCCGATCTGGAAAAGCAATGGAGTGTGTATAAAGAGCAGAAAAATGCTTTGATCAGCACAGATGTTGCCAATTATAATAAGCAGTATAAAGATTTGAATATTCCTGCTGTTATTACCAATTAGAATCTTTTGCGTTCATTGCGCCCTTGCGGTTGAAAAAGACCCCAAAGGCGCAATGAATCAAAGCTTTCTCTTACCTCAGGTTATCTTTGAACAACTTTAAAATCCGCTTATACTCATCCGTCCAGCTACTCGGCTCAACAAAGCCGTGGTCTTCCAGCGGATAGACAGCAAGTTCCCAATTGTCTTTCCCAAGTTCAATCAGGCGTTGTGATAAACGCACCACATCCTGAAAGTGCACGTTCACATCAATCATGCCATGACACATCAATAACGCACCTTTTAATCCTTCGGCATGATAGATGGGTGAACTTTTTGCATACGCCAGACTATCGGTGTATGGAAGGTTAAGAATGTTGGAAGTATAGGGATGATTGTAATGCGCCCAATCTGTTACCGGGCGAAGCGCAGCGCCTGCGGCAAAAACATCCGGGGTAGTAAACATGCCCATCAAGGTGATAAATCCACCGTATGAGCCACCGTAAATACCAATGCGTTTTGCGTCAATACCATGTTCTTTAACCAGCCACTCCGCACCATCAACATGATCGGTCAAATCCTTTCCGCCCATAAATTGATAAATGCCTGTGCGCCAATCTCGACCGTAACCGGCACTGGCGCGGTAGTCCATATCAATCACCGTATAGCCTTTGTCAGCCAACAGGTTGTGAAACATGTATTCTCGGAAATAGCTGCTCCACCACTTGTGGGCATTTTGTAAATAGCCGGCACCGTGAACAAAAATTACAGCAGCGCCATTTGGCTTTCCGGGTTTATATAAACGAGTGTAAACATCTGCACCATCGCGGGCCTTAAAGGTGGTGAGCACGGGATCGCGCCAGGCGTAAGATTTGAATTCAGTGGTTAATGAGTTGGTGAGTTGCTGCGGCTTTGCGTTTGTTTTGTTTTCCTGCAGAAATAACTCCCATGGTTTATTGCTGTATGAGTAACGAATGGCAAGCATTTTTTCATCGGGTGAAAGCGTTACTTCGTTTGCCCCGGTTGTAATGGTTAAGCGTTCGGCTTTACCTCCTGTTACCGGAAGTTTATAAAGGTGTTTTTCCCCCGGATGTACTTCGTTGGTGATCAGGTAAAAATTTTTCTTGTCGCGCGAAGGTGCAATCTGCTGCACTTCATACTTACCCGATGTAAGGGCCTTTTTATTTTTTGTGGAGATCGTGTAGGTGTACAGGTGTGCATATCCTGATTCTTCTGAAACAAAATAAAGTTCGTTGTTGGTAATCCAGCCAACCGTAAAACTACCCGGGCCGCCAATCCACGCATCATCATGCTGCCGATCGATTAATGAAAGCTTTTGAGTAGCAACATCCAGCAGCATGATCCACCGGTCTTTATTGTCGGCAGCGCGCAACTGAACAACAGCATGTTTGCCATCATCGGAGTAAACCGGACCGAAAAATGAAACGGCTCTTGCCTGCGGCTTTTTGTCTTTACTTTCTTCTTTTTTAGGATCCACCAGGTATGCAGGAACATCATGGATACCCGGCACTTCTTCGGTTTTTACCTGAAGTACCGTATCGCGTTTGATATCATAGACAAAAAACTCCTGCGTGTTTTGCGGAGCACCAACTTTTGTGCGGGTGTTTAAGTCTTCTGTAAAGCCACTTTCGGTAACGTAGTTCGGAACGATAGTGGCTTTAGCGTTGGCATTTTTTGTGAGGGCAAAGGTTACGTAATTACCATCCGGACTTACTCTTGCCTGCCCTAACATTTTATCATCCAGGTAAATTTCCTTGGGGCGTTTGGGTTGTTCCGTTTTTTGATGGTTGCGCGTAGCTTCACGATTCTCTTTTCTTTCCTTCAGAATCTGGATGTAGGCGAGCTGATCCTGCTTCAGCCACTTTTGTTGTTCGGTTTCTACCGGTGATGATGGTTTTTTTCCGCGTTTAAAGTCGGTGAGCTGTGTGAAGTTTCCGGTTCCGATTTCCCACGAATACAGGTTTTGATCGTATGTGTAGATGATCTTTTTCTCATCCCCCGAAAAATAGGGGTTGGTTTCCCGGCCGGTTGTGTTTGTTATCTGAGCTGTTTTATTGGAGGGGATATCCAGGATAAAGATGTCGCCATTATTTTCATACACCATTTTAGTAAATGCTTTATTGTATGGACCCGAAGCAGGAAGACTTAATCGTTCGGCTTTAGAAACCTTTTGGGGGGCGCGGTTTTGAAGAGTGATCTTGTACAGCGAATCACCCGGGGCATTTTCAGGATTCCAGTTAAAGTAAATCGTTTTACTGTCGTGCGACCAGCGTATGTTGGAAGGTGAGGTGCCAATCCATTTCGGATCGCGCATAATTTTTTCCACCGTCAGCTCGGTAAGCTGGGCAGTTGCCGAGATTGAGAATAGCAGAAGAAGAAAACCGGTAAGCGTACGCATAAGCATTTTGTTATTTGACGACAAGATAGAATATATTGCAACTGGAGTTTATCACTTTTACACGAATGACAATCCGCAAAATTCGCCCGGAAGACAATGTACAAGTGGCCAACATTATCCGAACCGTTATGCCCGAGTTTGGCGCCAGCGGTCAGGGCTTTGCCATACACGATAAGGAGGTGGACAATATGTACACAACCTACACCCAACCCCGAAGCGCATATTTTGTATGTGAAGAAAACGGAAAACTGGTAGGGGGTGGCGGTGTAGCACCGCTTGAAGGAGGCGATGCCGACACCTGCGAATTGAAGAAAATGTATTTTCTGCCACAAGGCAGGGGCAAGGGCTGGGGGCAACATGTGCTGGAAGCATGTTTGAAAGCGGCCACTGAAATAGGATTTACTTTCTGCTACCTGGAAACGTTCAACACGATGAAGGGCGCCATGAAGCTGTATGAGAAAAATGGTTTTGAAAAAATTCCCAAGCCTTGTGGCAATACCGGGCACTTTGCCTGCGATACGTTTTATAAGAAGAAACTTCAACTCGCATGACCACCGAACTGCTACTCCGTTACCTTCACTTCATCAGCATTTTTGCTATTGCAGCAACCCTGGTAGCCGAACACCTGCTGCTAAAGAAAGAGCTAACCCGAAATGAAATTGGCAGGTTAGCACGCATTGATGGAGTATATGGTATTGCCGCATTGATTTTGCTGGGCGCAGGATTAACCTTGTGGCTTGGAGGTTTTGGCAAGCCGGCTGAGTTTTACAGCAAGAACTGGATTTTCCATCTGAAGCTTTCGCTATTTGTATGCATTGGATTGCTTTCCATTTACCCTACCATTTTCTTTTTGAAAAACCGAAAAGGCAATCCGCAGGAAGTTGTTACTATTCCCAATAAAATTTTCTGGATGCTGCGCTTTGAACTTCTTTTGCTGTTTATTATTCCGCTACTGGCTGGATTGATGGCGAAAAGTGTAGGGTATTTTGGGGAGTAGTTCAAAAAATCTGCGAACGGTTATTGTTGTCGGGGAGGTTTTAGTACCTTCCTATTTATAACCCTCCCCCTATCTGGCAACTCTTAAATCAAGTCGCTCACTTTATTTAGCCGTTGGTGCCTTTATCGGTCTGCTGTTGGGTTTTAGCCTTGGATTGTGGGTTTATAAAAATCAATCGCAGCAGGCGCTTGAGTCTATTCCCTACGCTTCGTTGCTTGGGAAACTCTGGCTATCCGCGTTGATCACGTTGGCCATTCCATTGGTTGCCTCCTACCTTTACGCAATCATATCCTCCATGTCGGATGGAAAGTTTGCCGGAAAAATTGGTGGACATGCATTAGCTTTTCATTTGCTCATCATGGTGATGGGTGTGGCCTTTACCATGCTGGGTAGTTATTCGTTCAATGATCTCATTACCGGTGGAGTAATGCTTACCACAAGTGATTTGTTGCCGGAACACATTGCCAAGTCGGATAAAACATTTACCTGGTTGGCGTACTCAGATGCATACCAGACCTTTGCGGCAAAACTGATTTTACCCTCCTTGCTTGTTGCGGCCATTCTGGCCTTAATTCTTTCACGTTTTTTTTCCAAACAACATGCATGGATGCTAAACCAGGCAACTAAAGTTTCTCAAAGCTCTATGAATGTGATGAGCTATGTGTTGTTGCTAATGCCAATAGCCGCGTTTGCATTAACCTTTGCCATGACAGCCGAAACTGGCTTTGCGCTGGCCGGACTGATGGGACGCTATGTGTTGGCGCTGATTATCATGTTAATTATGCTCACCTTTTTTCTTTACGGAATGGTGGCAGCATTTGGGCAAGGCCCGATTAAAAAATTTATACGCGCCTTGTTTCCGGCACAGGTCGTTGCCGCCAGCACCCGATCATCGTTGGCTACCATGCCTGTATTATTGCAGCGCGCAGAGCAGGAAGCAGAACTGCCGCCTACCGTTACGGGATTGGTTATTCCATTGTCCGTTTCCGTATTCCGGTTAAACCGCTCCGTTAGCTCTGTCTTTTCCTATGTTTTTCTTACAACCATTTACAATATCCCAACAGATGTTTCTTCAACTATATTGTTTTTGTTGTTGATCACGGTGTTGAGTTTTGGCAGTCCGGGTGTACCAAGCGGAGGCAAACTTGCCACGATGCCTGTTTTTCTCGCATTGGGTGTTCCATTGGAAATGATTGTGCTCACCAAAGCGATTGATGCTATACCCGATGTATTTAAAACGGTGCTTAACGTAACGGAAGCAATGGCTCTTGCTTCGTTGGTTACACGATCTGCTTCAGCTTCAGTAAATCCTGTATCCCATGACTGAAAAAATATTTTCAAGATACCTTTCTCTTGGATCGCTAATGGGTATGGTGGCGGGTATTGTGCTGGGATTATCACCATCCGCCTGGCACGTGGATAGGTTGTTACCCTACGCGGAAGGATTTGCCAAACTTTGGATTATTGTTTTGCTGTTGCTCGCTATTCCGTTAGTGATTACATACCTGTTGTTGAGTTTACTTCAATTACTGCAATCGAAGTCGGCCGGTAAATTGGCTTTACGCGGTTTCAGTATTCATGTGGTGATGCTTGTGCTGGGTGCCGTTGTATCCGTTCTGCTGAGTGTGGTGTTACTGAGAGTGATGCCACCGTTTTTTTCGGGCTGGTCAGCAACAACTACAACGCAGGTGATGACACTAACGATCACCCATCAACTCTCACTTATTCAGGTGTGGATAGCAAGATTGATCATTCCTGTTATTGTCCTAACAATAGTGTTCGCTGTGCTGATAAATTTTTTCTCATCCCTGAAAGACAGCATAGTTGATCGTACAACGCGTATCAGTAAAAGACTTTTTATAGGGTTGCGTTATGTGTTTATGGCATTGCCATTCTCAGTGGCTAGCCTGGCGTTGATAATTACTTTGCGCAATGGCGCACAGCTTGCCGGTGTAGCAGGATTTTACATTGCAGGAGTTTGCCTGGTGCTGATTTTGTTTACGATCATTCAATATGCTGCTGTGTTTTTCTTTGGTCACATATCCATTAAGAAATTTTTTCAGGCCTTGTTACCTGCACAATGGGTTGCGGCCAGCACCTGTTCATCATTAGCTACCTTGCCGGCACTGTTGGTAAGTGTAAAACGCATGGGTGTTGCGGATGAAGTGGCCGGTTCGGCTGTTCCGGTTTTTGTTTCCTTCTTTCGCGTAAACCTGATGGTGGCCAATCCATTTTCGTTTTTTCTGTTGTCACATTTGTACAACTTACCTGTTACGTTACCCCATGTGTTACTTTTTCTTGGTTTGATGATGCTTACCAGTTTTGGAAGCCCTGGTTTACCTCAAACCGGCAACGTATATAGCTTACCTGTATTTCTTGCTGCCGGCATTCCAGTGGAGGGTGTTGTGTTACTAAAGGCACTTGATGCTATACCCGATGTTTTTAAAACCGTATTGAATGTTACCGAAACTGCTGCCGTAACATCCTTAACGGTTCGTTGGGCTTCGCGGGGCGAAACAGTTGTACCAAAACTTCATCCACAACTACCGGTATGATTTATTTTCTGGTTACGCGAAGAAACCGTCACCCGATCAAGAACTTTTTGCGATCGCGGGGAAAACACTATGTTAATCGCATCACTGTAATTTATTATGAGAACCTTGAGCTTTTGCGTTCCCTTAAGGCCGGCTCATTTATTTTTTCTGATTTCGATTTACTCAATCCAAAACAACGCGAGGTCATCACACGGATTTTTGCTCAACTGAAAAGCCGATACCCAAACCTGAAACTATTTAACGATCCCGCCAAGGTGCTGCTGCGTTATGATCTACTCAAGCGCATGTATGCACTTGGTGTAAATAAATTTGATGTAGTGCGGGCAACAGAATCTTTCGACCATCTGAAATTTCCATTATTCATCCGGGAGGCCGATCGGCACACGGGGGCCCTTACTCCTTTATTACATAAAGCAAAGGAGGTGAAGTACCATCTTCGTTTGCTGAGAGCATTGGGATATGTGCCTTATGATTTATTGATTGTAGAGTTTGTGGATGCTTCTGCTGGCGATGGAGTGTTTATTAAGATGTCGGGTTTTGTGCTAGGCGAAAAAATTATGCCCCGTTACCTGAACTACAGTCCGGGCTGGATGGTGAAGTCTACCGTGCATCCGGAGGATGCCTTAATGCAGCAACGCCATGCAGATGTGCAGGAATACATGCGCACCAATCCGCATAAGGAGTGGTTACAGAAAGTGTTTAAAGAGGCCAACATTACCTATGGCCGCTCCGATTACGCATTAGTTAATGGAGAGTTACAACTATGGGAAATCAACCTGAACCCTTCTTTTGTTCGTCCTCCGCGAAAGCGAAAGAATGATCCCTCACCACAGCGACTGATGCGTGATGAGTTTTATAAACAGTTTTTTGTAGCGCTGGAAGAAACAGATTATGCTGGTGATGAACACCTTGAACTTTCCATCACCAAGGCCGACCTGTATGCGATGCGCACTTCATTGTGGTACCGCATCAAAATGGGTTTTCGCACACGACTGGTAAAGAAAAAACCGCACTATATTTTAATGCGTAATATTAGTTATGCTGTTGCCAAACTATGGATAAGGATTTTCAAAGCGTGAGTTCTTCCGGTTCCTTTCCTATTTCGTAACTTGTCGTTCTGCTTCTAACCTTAATCAACATGGCGTTACGATTAAACCTCATTCATGCGTTTACTTTTGTTTTGCTTAGCGCAACAGCACAAGTAACACAAGTTGAAACTGTTATTCAAAAAGGTCATGACCAATCGGTGCTGTGCCTGGCGCTGCATCCCGACAGCACCATTCTGGCAACGGGCAGCCGTGATAAATCCATTAAACTCTGGAACCTGAACAATACCCGCGAAATCAGAAACCTGCTTGGGCACACGGCTTCCGTGCGAAGCATTGCCTTTAGCCCTGACGGAAAAACCCTGGCCAGCTGTGCCAACGATGAAACTTTCCGGTTGTGGAATATCCAAACGGGGGAAACGCTCTATCGCTCTGAACCGATGGGTGATCTGCTTACGTCCATTGCCTTTCTGGCAGATGGTAAACATTTACTGATCGGAGGTTATCCGTGGGAAGCCTTTGTGTTCAGCATTCCGGAAAGGAAAATTATAAAGAAGATTAAAGTAGGTCCGAATAAGGGGACGGGCTCAGGTGTACAGTTTGCCGTGAGTGGTAATGGTGAATGGTTTTCCATTGCCGAGGACAACCATACCGCACAGGTTTTCGATGCTAAAAGCTTTGAATTAAAATACACCCTTAAACGCGAAGATGGCTATTGCGGAGGTTGTCCATCGTATAGTGTTTTTAGTAAAGATAGTAAATTTCTGTACCTCGCCTCACATCGTGGTGCTTTGAAGAAATATGATTTGTCAACAGGTCAATTACAAAAGGAAATTCTTCCTGAAATCAGCAACATTCAAGGGCTGGCGATTAATCCGGATGGAACCCAATTGCTGATCGTCCATGAAAATGAAGCTTCAGTATATGCTGAATCTAACGGTGCATTACTCAGCACCATGACAACGGAAGACAAAGCCAAATTCAATCGTGGCATGTTCACCCTGCAGAACGACCGTGTGATCTTTGTAAAGGAAAATAACATCGCGGAAGCGCGAACATTGAACGACACACCACACAGTGTTTTCACCGGCATACTCAATGAGCGCGACAAGGGTGGCGTAACGTACGATCCAAACTTTTACTGGGAGTCGCACATTGCCCGGTACATCCGCATAAAAAATGAATTAAAGATAGCGCCCGATGGCAAGTCGCTCATTCGTGGGAAGTTTGGCACTAAACTAAAGCTGTGGGATATGGCCAGTGGCCAACAGCTAAATGAATTTGTCGGCCATGATAAAGCGCCTTATTGTTTCGACTTCAGCGGAGACGGAAAATTAATGGTGAGCAGTGGTGCCGATGGAAAAGTTGTACTGTGGGATTTAGTCAGTGGCGATTCGTTGAGAAGCTGGAAGGCCCATCGCGAACCGGTATTTGATATTCGCTTTAGTCCGGATGGAAAAAAAGTGCTAACCTCCAGTTGGGATGCCACCATAAAGATTTTTGATGCAAACACCGGTAAGCAGTTGCAGTACATTGATCTGCAAAACAACTCGGGCTTTGTGGCCGCCTGGCATCAAAACAACCTTTACTTCTTTGTAGCGCGTTTAAACAAAACATTGGAGATGTGGGAACCCGATACAAAATCAGTAGTGCGATCATTTGTTGGCCATACCGATGGCATTTCATCTATACAGCAAAGCAAAGATGGCCAGCGGTTGCTCAGTGCCAGTTGGGATGGAACTGTGCGTCTGTGGGATATTGCCACCGGGCTGAGCATCATGAAACTCTCCAATCATGAGGGCAGCGTCCACACGACCATCTTCAGCAATCATGAACAATGGATTTTCAGTGCTGGTGCAGATCGTGTTATCAATGTATGGAATGCTGTGAACGGTAATTTACTCTACCAACTCAGCGGGCACCAGGCCGATGTTACCAGCCTGGCCATCAGCAAAGATGATAAAACACTCATCAGTCATAGCCTGGATGGTATTACCAAATTTTGGGACCTGGAGAACAAAAAAGAATTTTATGAACACATTCACCTGGCTGAGCGCGACTGGATGGTAAAAACCCGTGACGGTTATTTTTCCATCACGGCAAATGCACGCGACAAAATTCATTTTGTAAGTGGCCTTACTACGTTTGATGTGGAACAATTTTTTGAAACGTTCTTCCGCCCCGACCTGCTGCCGGGTTTATATAAAAGTCGTGGAGCGGGTACTCCACAAAAAACCCTGCAAGGGAAATTACAAAACTCTCCACCACCCGATGTGCGTGTAGCGGTACTGCCCACTGCTGATGGGAAGCGCGCAGAAGTGTTTGTGCGCATTACCGAAAAGGGCGGAGGAGTTGATGAAATAAAGTTGCTGCATAATGGCAAGAGCATTGCGTTAAGCAAACCACCGGAACGTAAAAAGTATAAGAAGGATGAACAGGTTATTGTGAAGGAAGAGATTGCCCTGGTGGGTGGTGAAAATACGTTCAGTGCTTCGGCTTTTAATCTTGACCGGGTGGAGTCGGCAACACATAGTATATCGGTGGTGGCCGAGGTACCCATGAAGCCTGGAATTTGCCATCTGTTTGTAGTGGGTATAAACAAATACAAAAACAGTAAGCTTGAGTTGAACTATGCACGGCCCGATGCTGAGTCGTTTAAGAAGGTGCTGATGGAAAACACAAAGGGCATTTTCAAATCATTGGAAGTGCATGCGCTGTATGATGAAGATGCCAGCAAGGCAAATATTTTACAAACGCTTGATAAACTGGCTGCACAGGTTAAGCCCGAAGATGTGTTTATTTTTTATTATGCCGGACACGGCAGCATGGCCGACAATCGTTTCTTTTTCATTCCATCCGAAAGTATCCGACTTTATGATATTAAATCACTGGAGAAGGAGGCTATTCCGGCATCAATGCTTCAGGAAAAATTCCGGAACATTGCAGCGCTGAAGCAGATGATTATTATGGATGCGTGTCAGTCGGGCGGGTCGGTGGAATTGCTGGCCACGCGCGGTGCGGCAGAAGAAAAGGCCATTGCCCAATTATCGCGCAGTGCGGGCATCCATGTGCTGGCATCAGCCGGCAGTGAACAGTTTGCCACGGAGTTTGCAGAATTAGGCCATGGACTATTTACCTATGTGTTGATCAAAGCCCTGCAAGGTGCGGCCGATGGCGCACCACTGGATGGCAAGGTTACTATTTACGAATTGAAATCCTACCTCGATGACCAGGTGCCGGAAATGACACGACAACTAAAAGGCAAACCGCAATATCCGTTTACGTTTTCACGTGGGCAGGATTTTCCGGTGATTTTGAAAGAGGATTAATGATCACACGTCAGGTTTTTAAATACCCAGGCTAAGGCTTAAGCTTATGCTTTTTTGGAATTCGAACGGCCCCATGGCTTCACGATCAAAGCCCTGCTTGGTTTGTATCCATAAATTTCGCCCGGTAAGCGATACCATTGCATTCCGTAACCCAATCCTTTCGGCAACGTAATCAGGTAAACGTGAGCCTACGGAAACATCCCGCAACTTAGTGAAGGAGGCATCAAGGATTAGCGGAACTCCGCTATAAGAAATTATATCGCCACCGTGACTTAGGTCCAACAGTGCGCTAAGCCAAAGATTTTTCCAGGTTAGTTGATTGAATATACTGCCTGTCCAATCGGGATTGGGTGAACCAAGTAACGATCCTCCGGGAGTACCATCATTTGATCTGATGCTTATGCGACTGTTGCCCCAGATTAATTTAACGTTGTATTCAATGTATTCTCGCTTTACGGGAACAGCACCTGCGATCAGTTCAACACCTTTTTGCGTAATATTCTTGACATTAACAAAAGTTACCGAGCCACCAGAGCCGGTAGATGCTACCGTTCGGTCATAGATCAGATCATTAAAATGTGTAAGACTGAACTGAATTCGGTTGTTAAGCCACCCTGTATCGAAACCGGTTTCCAGGGTACGTTTATTTTCAGGCAGTGCCGGTTCACGTACAGAACGTGCAAACGGAAAATTTTGATTAGTCATAAAGTAACGCTCTCCATAACTGAAGCGAAGTTTACCGAAAGTAAGTGCTTTCGAAGAGGGCTTGATCAGGTTGGAGAATATCAGATTAGCGCCAACCGTATAGTTAGACCTACTATCGTTAATAGCGCTATGTTCCTCGTTGCGATACGAGTAATTGACAAACAGTGTTTCTTTCCAACCTACTTCAGTACCGAGCAATAATGCCGGATTCTTATAGCGTTCAGAATGACTCAATTCAATTGACCCACTTGTTGTTTCATTATAACCGTAAACAGAAAAGCGGGAATGATTGAATTGCATCCCGACATACCCAGACCATATTAGATCAGTTATTGGCTTGAGCTTCCAATCAGCAACTACATTTGAATAATTTCTTTTTTGAAACAGCTCATAACGAGTGATGCTTTTGTCATTGTCAACGATAAATCCATTTTCATTCATTAGATCAATCTCTGCATAAACCCATTGTGCTGTTAGTTTCACCCCGCTTATTACCTCATACGAAGCCATAATGTTGCCTTGTACAAAATTTCGGTTTCCTGTTGTGGTTTGTGTGGTAAATCCTGCCTGGCCCTGGTAACTTACCGAAGAATTATATTGTTGGTAATAATCATTAAGCACCAGCCTTACCTTTAACTTGTTTAAATCAACGCCAGTGTTGACGGAAGCATTATGATAGCTAAATCTGGCGCCAACATCATTACTTAACTTGGGTTGCAGCGAAAAATTATAGGAAATGCGCGTATCAACGGCACCAAAATCTTGTCGATACGCCAATGACCAGGAATGATTCCATTGATGCAGATCATCGGGAAGCCCAAAGTTCTGTGTATCAGCATTCCAACTTCTTGTACTATAGGCGTTAAAGTCGAACTCAGGTTTTACAGCGCCTACCCCCGTTTTCGTTTCAAGCACCACAACCCCATTGCCGGCTGCTCCACCGTACATGTTGGCGGTGTTTGCACTTCCGCTGGCACTAATGCGACTAAACTCAAAGGCATTGAAGTTAAATGATGATGTGGCCAGAGGGTTCAGGGGTACACCATCCACAATAAGCAGTGACTGATTGGAACGAACACCGGCTGTAAAAAAATGTGCTTGTGCGGGAGCTGATAAGTTAGGTGTTTGGCCTCGTAGCAAATGGAATACCGGTGCGCCTGCTGAAAGATGAAGTATGAACGGATCATCAACCGAGACAATAAAATTGGTAGCCGATTTTAATGGTTGGGTATAATACGGTGCGAGCTTTATTTCAACTTCCTGATTAACGGAGTCTACAGGTTGGGTCTGTTCTTCCTGAGCATACACCATACGAGCAAGAAAGATCAGCAGCACAACCAATAGGGGACGATTCAGTTGTAACATACGTGTTTAGGTAAGCGTGCTAAGATAAGGAGGTTTTTGATGTATTTATTGTTCACAGCTGGTGCTGATCGTATATTCTCTTTCTGTTCCGCTCTCGCTGATCTGTGTCTTGCGAAAAGCAATCCCAATATTTTACATTTTGTTTTATTATGCTCCATGGCATTGCTTCGTCATGCCTCGCGCTTTTCTTCCTTATTCCTCGCAATGACGTTACCCCCCGTCATTGCGAACGGAAGGGTTGGGATGTGGGCTGGCGTGAAGCAATCCCAAGCTTAGCGTTAGTTCTCACTATACATTGTGGGATTGCTTCGTCACGGAACGATTTGTGCAATGGATTTAGACTCATTGGCGTTCCTCGCAATGACGGAAATACATTAAATTGAAAAATGCAAAGAGGAGGCTGCGTTTATATCATGACTAATATTGGAAATACTGTGCTGTACACCGGAGTTACCGCTGATTTAGTAAGTCGGGTTTTGGAGCATAAGTCAGGGAAACATGCCGGCAGTTTTACCTCACGGTACAATGTTAAAAAGTTGGTATACTATGAAGTGCTTTCTTCTATTGAGGAGGCGATTGATCGGGAGAAAAAGATTAAGGGAGGATCGCGAAAGAAAAAGGAGGAGTTAATTCATTCCATGAATCCGGAGTGGCGGGATTTATTTGAGGTTATTAATGATTGGTAGATAATGTGACGTAAAAAATTCTCCACGTCATTTCCAGCGGAAGCGTGGGGATGTGTGATGGCGCGAAGCAATCCCAAAGCATTTGGCACCTCACTATTTAGAGTGGGATTGCTTCGTCACCGGAACTATTTGTGTAGTTGAAAAGTTTCCTCTACGTTCCTCGCAATGACACTAAAATTTTCTCGTCATTGCGAACGGAAGGGCTGGTTGTGTGTGAGCGTGAAGCAATCCCACAATATGTAGAGAGGGATTGCTTCGTCACGGAACGATTGTGGGAATTGATTAAGTTTCCTCAACGTTCCTCACATTGACGATTTAACTTTTTTCTGTTTTAACCCTTGCTTAACCACCTGCGCTCCAGCTGAACACATACCAGCACGAACAATCCTAATGAAACCGATAGCGCAAGATCTGTAAGTACCAGCGGTGCGAGCGAAAAGAACACTCCGAAAAAGGGAACATAGATTACCACTAATTGAAGGATCAGCGTCAGGACAATAACGATTGTAAATACAATGTTTGACGTTAACGAGAATACGGAATAACCGGACGCCCGTAAGCCAAGGGCATGACCGATCTGCGTGAACCCTAATGTAGCGAACACCATCGTTTGCCAATATGGGTCGTCAGGCTGACCGGCATCAAAATAGATGAAGGCTATGACCAATGAAATAATCCCGATCAAAAAGCCAGTCCAGGTAACATGGATGACAGCCGGTTTATTAAGCACCGGATCTTTCACCGACCGTGGGGGCCGTTGCATGTTATTTTTTTCTGAAGGCTCCATGCCAAGCCCCAGGCCCATCAAGCCATCGGTTAATAAGTTCAGGTAAAGCAATTGCAGCGGACTTAACGCAATAGATATTCCAACAAACGGAGCGAAGAGCATCACCAAAACTTTTCCCAGGTTGCCCCCGAGTGAAAATTTAACAAACCGGATAAGGTTATCGAAAATTGCCCGCCCTTCTTCTACGGCTGTAACGATGGTAGCAAAATTATCATCCAGCAACACCATGTCTGACGCCTCCTTGGAAACATCCGTACCGGTAATGCCCATGGCTACACCAATGTCGGCTTTTTTCAACGCTGGGGAGTCGTTAACACCATCGCCTGTCATGGCCACTACATCACCTAAATTCTGAAGTGCGGTCACAATCTTTAGCTTATCCTGCGGTGATACCCTCGCGAAAATGCTCACTTCTTTAACTTTTTCTTCCAACTCTTTATCAGAGATGGTGGCAAGCTGTTCACTGGTAAGATATCCCGCCTCGGTAGGAAGGCCGAGTTCACGGGCTATGGCCATAGCGGTAAGGGGATAATCTCCCGTAATCATCACCGGCCTGATGCCCGCCTGAATACATTTTTTAACAGCCGCCTTCACGGAAGCCCTGGGCGGATCCATCAACCCCACCATACCCGAAAAAACAGCTTCTGCTTCAATGGTAACAGAGTCGTTTACCTGATAGGTACCTTTCAATTCCCGATAGGCCAGCCCCAGTATTCGTATTCCATGCGATGCGAGTTCATCGTGCGTATTTTTTATACGGTTTACCCATTGCTCACTCAAGGGCTCTATTCCTTCTTTTGTTTTTACGTAGGTGGATATTTTCAACAAACTGTCTACCGCACCTTTCATGAACGCAACATGTTCCGATTGGCCAAGTTCAGCCAGTTGAGGAATTGCAGAACCGGATAGTTTATGAACAGTGGTCATGCGCATCCGGTCGGAATCGAAAGGAACTTCTCCTACCCGCGGAAGTTTTGCTTCAAAATCCTGTTTGATCATGCCTACCTTTAATGCGGCATCAACCAAAGCTGCTTCGGTTGGTTCACCAATAACGGTTTTGGAATTTTCGGTAAGCCGGATATCCGCATCGTTACAAAGTAACCCGATGAGTAAGTTGAGTTGTATGTTGGGAAATTCAACACCTTCGGACGGAAAGGCCCGGAGCGACACTTCGGTAGCTTCCAGGGTAGTCACCGTCATTTTGTTTTCCGTTAGCGTGCCGGTTTTATCAGAACAGATTACGGTAACCGATCCTAATGTTTCTACGGCAGGGAGCTTCCGTATCAACGCATTTCGTTTCAACATTTTTTGCGCACCCAGCGCAAGCGTAATGGTTACCACGGCCGGTAAACCTTCCGGTATTACTGCCACGGCCACGCTTATGCCCACCAAAAACATATCCGATAACGCTTCGCCTTGCAGCAACCCTACCACCAGAATTACACCTGCGGCTATGCCTCCGGCTATGGCTAACCATTTGCCCAGCTGATCGAGTTTGTTTTGCAGGGGTGTTTTTCCTTTTTCAACATCCTGGATCAAATTGGCAATCTTTCCGATTTCAGTATGCATGCCGGTGCGGACCACCACGGCTTTACCACGACCCATCGTAATGATGGTGCCCATGTAGGCCATGTTAAACCGGTCGCCCAATGCGGTGTCAGCTTTACCGAGCGCCTGCGATCGCTTATCTACCGGATCAGACTCACCCGTTAACGCAGCCTCCTGAATTTTCAGGCTTACAGTTTCTATAAACCGGACATCAGCCGGCACAATGTTTCCGGCTTCCAGCACAATGATATCGCCAGGCACAAGTGTTTTGGCAGAGATTTCATTCGTTACACCATCGCGGATAACCCGCACGAAGGGAACGGTAAGTTGCTTGAGTGCAGCCATGGCTTTTTCAGCCCGGTACTCCTGCACAAAACCCAAAATGGCGAACAGTACCACAATGGCCGCAATGGCAATGGTTTCAATTTCTTTACCCAGAAAGCCAGAAATGATAGCGGCAATAATCAGGATCACTACCATGGTTTCCATAAACTGGCTGAGCAGCATTTTCCAGGCGGGCTTCTTTACCCGCTCTTCCAGTTCGTTGGGCCCGTATTCGGTTAATCTTGCCTTCGCTTCCGCGGCAGAAAGGCCCGTTTTTGCCGATGTTTTTAATTTTTGAATGACATCTTCCGTGGATTCGGTGTGTATGTTTTCGTAGAGGCGCATTTCAGGTTAAGGTAACAAGACCATGAGTTAGCACCTAAAATTATCTTTTGGAATAAGTGGGGTAGAATTTTAAAAATAATTTACGGAGTATTCGCCTAACGTCTTAAGACCCAAAGTATGCCTCAGCGCCTTAGCCGTCATTGCGAGCCTGGCTGCGGTAGGCAGGCGGAAGCGTTGGGATGCGTGGTGGAGCGAAGCAATCCCATTCTTCACGTTTGGTTCTCACTATGTGTTGAGGGATTGCTTCGTCACGGAATGATTTGAGAAAATGATAAGGCTTAGTCAACGTTCCTCGCAATGACGACTTAATTTTTTTAGGCTCCGTCATTGCGAACCTGGCTGCGGTAGGCAGGCGGAAGCGTTGGGATGAAAGGCATCCCTGTGGGGCAATGACGGGATTTATCTTCACGTTTAGTCACGATTTAATTTTACTGGGCACCCATCCACTTCAGCTTGCCTTCTGTTGGTTCTTTGAAGGCATCACACATTTCCAGGTATTGTTCCATTTCGTCTATGCTGCTTTGAACGAGCGTTGAACTAAATTCATAGGCTCTTGTCATCATGTGAATGTACGGTTCAGCCATTTGTTGACGCGTTAGTTTTCGCAAGGCGCCCATGTAGTCTTCACGATAGACAGTTGGTATAATAATTTTTGAAAGACCTTTAGAGGAGAGTTCTGCATTCATCATCACTCGTGCAATTCGTCCATTTCCATCCAGAAAAGGGTGTACTTCGCTAACCAGAAACATCATGTATACCGCTTTCGCAAATGGATCCCTGAGCAGGGCATACCATTCGAAGCCTTTTTTTAGGGTGCCATTCACCAAAGTCCAATCCACAAATTCTGTATTGCCAGCTCTGTTATTTCTGTTCTTAAACTCACCTGGTTTTTTTGATGTGCGGGATTGTAGGAGCACGGCATGGCGGTTTCGCATCAAGTCAAGAAATTCAGTGGCTGTGCCTGGACAAACAGACATTTCTTTTTTACTGGATACTATGCGGTACGTTCCTAGTATATCATGTGAGTCTTCATCCCTTGCAGGCAGCGGTGTTTCTGTGCGTATTATTTCTTTTGCTTCCCCTACTGTAAATTTTGTTCCTTCAATGTAGTTTGAAAAGTAACCTTCAAAGAATGCAACTGTTTTATAGTTGCTGAGCGAGCCTAATGCTTTATGCTCTGAAAATACTTTTCCCGCCAACGCTTCATACAAACGTTCAAACAATTGAATCCTTGTAGGATCAAACGGCTCACCAAGTGATCGTGCTACGGCCACAGGAGATGTTAAGTTCTTTGATTTCCCGGTAGCCAATAAATCGCTGATCAACTGATTCAGTTTTTTGAATTCCTTCTGCATTTCTAAACCCGTTGAAATCTCCCTGGCTTTATCACGCAGTGTATTTAATCCTTTCTCGCCCCTTGCTCTAATGATCGTGTCGAGCTTTTCTTCAATTTCTGAAATGGGTAAGCTTTTAGACGCTTCACCCTTCTTTCTTGTCTCCTGAAGATTTTCCAAAAAAGCCCTCGCCTCTTGTGAGGCAAACAGATTTTCAAAAAATGGATTATCCCCTTCTATGGGTCCAGATCCTTTTAGGAGGTGTACGGATAAACCCGGCAAAAGAACGTTTGATGAATAGGAGTAAGTCAGGTAGATATGTCCCTGGGGTGTTGGTTTAAATTCCAACGCACTTCGATGACTTAAGAGTGCATTGGGAAACAAGTTCGCCAGAATGCTGTACCAATTTCTTTTTATTATAACTGCTGGTTCCTCCTCCAGGTTGGAAGTGTAAATCCGGGGTGCAATTTTTCGAATTAGCTTTTCTTTCCGTAAAGCTGTAATTCGCTTTGACTCCTTCTTTTCAGAAGAAGCAAAGATGATTTCCTGGACCTTTGAGGGGGTAATTTTTCCCACTAATTCACGGATTTTTCCTCAATTTGGGCAAAATTTCAGATTAAGTAACCATTATTTGGGTAATATTTCGTTTTAAAAGCAAACGGAAGGGTAAAATTTCAGATTAAAATTAAATTTTCGGCCAACATGCGGGAAATTTTCCGATTAAGTCAATCAATAGTTGAGTTAACTACGCTATTCATTTTTTCTTTGATGATCACCATTCTCTCATCGGCAGTCTCATAGTATAAGTGGCCTCTAATAGCAGACAGAATCCTCTCATCGGTCAATATCTTTTCAGTGGCTTGTTGTAAATATGCGAACACCTCAGGTTCTGCTGCCCTGATTTGTTTAACCAACGTTGTTGAATAGTTGAAAAGATACACGATGTCTTCCAGATCGGCACTGGCATAAACATCATGCAGACCCCTGTCAAAAAAGGCATCTATTTTTGAAGCAAGAAAATAGGGTAAGGGCATAATGTTTATGTTCACATCGTCAAGCTCAACAGCTATGGCCTGTTCAAAGCCAGGCTTAAACCAACGGTTACTGGGTGCCCAGCCTACTGACTGAGTAGACATCACATCAACGAGCAAATCATCAAAACGAAACCTGCAAATGATATCGTCTTCATGTGTTTGCCTGAATCCCTTTGCTACAAGTTCTTCACGAAGTTGTTCCAGTTTCCCGGCTGATGTAATCTGAAAGGTAAGATCAATATCTTTTGTGGGGCGAACATCTTCTGCAGCCGGATCATCAGCATACAAACTCACCATAGCTCCACCCACAAACACCACACGGGAGTTCAGCTCACCCAGCGCCCGTGCAATTTTTAATGTTGCTTGCCGGTTAATGAAGTTATTCTTCAGCATATGCGTTTACGGAGCATGTCCAACGCCAGATTTTTTTCACGTACTTTCCCAACACGCACGGCATCAACAAGTGCAAGCAACTCATAGAGTTGGGCATCCAGTTCAACAGCCTGCATTACCGTGTTGAACAAGGGTTGAATACCATGCCCGCGCACAGTGCCTTTTGCATATGGCCATACATAGTGTTCGGTGCTTTCAATCAATCTTTTTAGGGGTGCAGCACTGTGTGCAGTTGGTACACCCCGTACCATATTGCCGGGTTGTTGCGGAAACACAAAGGGCACACCGTATTGCAGCAAATCCATGAACGACTGGCGTACAACCTTTCGCCCGTTGTCATGCAGCAGGCGGGCATAGTGCGAGCGCGACAGGGAAGCGCTGATTTCAGACTGGCTCATAAATAAGGCACGTGCCAGCGAAAGCTGCGTCCATGGTTTGCCCTCCTCCAACAGTATTTTCAGCAACACCACGATGTCCTGAGGGCGCATGGCAGGTAAGGTTTGTTTCATAATTATTGCATATTCCGATATGCAATATCGATATTAAATCAATTAATTATCAATACTTTATGGCAAAATATCGCATATCGCGATATGCGATAATGGATCATTTGACAAGATTTTTCAATTTTCTCATCAAAGGCACGGGTATCTGATAAGAAAACCCGCCTACCACCACCAGGCGCGCAAAGAGATTATATAAAAGAATAAAGCCCCACCAAAATGGCGGGGCCTACTTCCTTTCAAGCCGGAACTTCTGCGAAAAGAAGTTCAAGCCGGATGAAAGCGATTCACTTATTTGATGGCGTTGCTGTAAAATATTTTTAATGCCTGCTCAGTAAATTCCGAGGCTAACCGCAACGTTTCCTGCTTGTACAAGGCGTTGTCACATTCTGCATAGTGCGATACGTTTACTTGCTGTTCCTCTTTCCAGATTACACCATAATATGCTGGTTTGTAGTTTACCATGGCCACGTTGCTTTCCTTGAATTTTTTATCCTTAAACACAGGAGCCTCTGAGTCAAATGAGTCTCCTTTTAGTTTTACAATCAAAATGGCGTCTTTGCCCATGCCCTCACTGCTAATAAACTTTAGTTGCGTGGGCGACATCAACGGAGTAGCGCCATCCATTCCGAATGCCGTGCCCAGTTCAAAATCAATTTTGGCTTTAACCGATGAAAACCCGGCCAGGTTCGATGAGGCAGTTTTCATATCCAAAAACGGAAAAGCAAAGGCTACATCAATGATAATGGCCCCATCCAGATCGCGTGAAATTTTAGGACTCTTGTCAAGAAAGGCACCTTTTTCACGACCGTCTTTTTTTTCTTTCTTCACGAAGTAACTGTAACCTTCCGGTGTGCCACTCACATAGCCCGGAATTTGCGCATAGCTAAGTTCACCGCCTTCTTTTTTGATCCAATCGGCATACTCACCAGATGAGGCAGCATTATCAGCCGTAAGTATTTGAAACCCCTTGGCTTTCAGGTCATCCGTAAATTTCTTGTATACAGCGTTGGTGATTTCCAAAAAGTCGGGCGTGTCAACACCACTCAACGCAACTACCATTGAAGTTTTCGTGTTGTTTTTCATTGATCCGCCAATGGATGAGGCTTCAGCCGATGCCAGCACATGAAAAAACGTTCGAAAGCTGGCAATGTAAACCTTGCGAGGTGCGTTTTTTAATTTGTTTTCTGCATACCCGCCTTTGTCGGTAACATGGTCGGCCGTTAGCGGTTGCGCTTGGGCTAAGGCTGCACTAAGCCACACGCCCATCAGTAAGATTAATTTTTTCATTTGGTTCCGGTTTTTTTACTAATTCAAACCTAAGGGGAAACAACCGGGTGGGCACCTCCGCTTTCTACGGAATTATACTACCGTACCAGTACGGAGCTTGTATCAATCAGTAATCTTATTCAATCAACTTATTCGCAAAAGCATATTTGAGTAACCCAACAATATTGTTGGTGTTGGCTTTGCGAAATAGATTTTTGCGGTATGTTTCAACCGTACGTTCGCTGAGAAAAAGTATTTCAGCAATCTGTTTGTTTGTTTTCTCTTCAACGATAAGCTGAAGCACCTGCCGCTCGCGTTCTGAAAGCATTTCATTTGCGGCATCTCTTTGCATTACCTTCTGCGTCAGTTCGGCACTAATGTACGTGTGTCCCTGACTGATTTTATCAAGGGCCATGGTGAGCTCGGATGGGGTTACGTGCTTTAGTAAAACACCCTGCATTCCGGCAGCCAGTGCCCGCTTCACCACAATCCGTTCATCGTGCATGCTCAATAGGATCCCTTTTAGCAGAGGGTTGTGCGATTTGGCCGCTTCAAACAACTGAATGCCGTTCATACCCGGCATTTCGTAATCGGTAATGAGGGCATCAACCTCATGCTGCCGGATAAACAACAGGGCTTGCTGTGGGTTGGTACATGTGGTGAGCACTTCGTGCGCGGTTTCAAGTAAGGCGCGAATGCCTTCAATTAAAATGCGGTGATCATCAACCAGGATCAATTTCATATCACGCCACTTTACGTTGTACATCAAGCGGTACTTCCATCAGCAGGGTGCTCCCGCGTTTACCCGGCTCCGAATCTACCCATACCGTACCCTCATGTAACTGAATTCGCGACTGGATATTTTTCCAACCGTTACCGTTTCCTTGATTCAGCATTTGCGGGTTAAAACCAAGGCCATCGTCTTCAATGGTCACGGAGAGCGTTGGCGCATCGTGAATGATGTTAAGGTGTACCTGTGAGGCTGTTGCATATTTTGAAATATTTGTAATCCACTCCTGGCAGGCCCTGTAAATTGAAACCTCAAGGATTGAATTGAGTCGGTGTGTTTCTGCAGCATGAACGTGCACCTGCAACGTGCCGATTTTTGAAATCCGTTCCGCCAGTTCCTCCAGGGCCGGCACCAATCCTTCGCTCACCAGGGTATGCGGCAGCAGGGCAAAGGAAATGTTGCGAATTTCCTGATGCATTTGATCGAGTAAATCCGTTGCGTGTGTTCTCCAATTTTCTTTGGCCTGGTTGATGCATAATTTAGCGGAGGCAATCAGCTGACCAAAACCATCGTGAAGGTCGCGTGCGGTTCGTGCCCGTTCTTCTTCTTGTGATGACAAGACGGCTCGGGTAAGCTGAGCCTGAAAATCTTTTTCGCGTTTAAGCAAGGTTTCGCGTTGTTTCATGGTAACCTGTTTGCGCCACACCAAGATCAACAAGATGCTAAGCACTACAATAACCGACAGAAAAATAACCAACTGCCTGCTTTGTTTTAGCTGTCGTTGTTGCTCGGCCAACTGAAGCTCTTTTTTTTCGGTTTCATAGCGAAGCTGCATGTCGGCCAGTGCATCGGCAGTAGCCCGTTGGTACAGGGTATCTTTTATGTTGGCCAGCAGTTGAAAATATTTCGAAGCATTTCTAAAATCCTCCAACGCCTCATAATTCTTTGCCAGTGCCTGATAAACGCCTTCTAATTTCAGGGTGAGGTTATTTTGCTCGGCCAACTGTAAGCCGGCCAGCCCGGTTTGTATACCTTGCTGATAATTTTTGAGCTTGTAATACAAGTCGGCCATCACGTACAAGTCAGCTACCTGATAAAATACATTACCGGTTTTTTCGCGGTAGGGTTGTGCCAGCGTAAACTGTTCAAGCGCCAGTGCATACAGCCCCGCATTGGCGTACAGGTTACCCAGAATGAAATAACAATTTGCCACCAGCCCGTAGTCGATATATTTTTTAGCCAGTGGCAGACCTTGTTCAATGTAATGCCGTGCGCTGTCGAGGTTGTTCAATGCCCCGTAACTGGCTGCCATGTTGTTGGTGATGTAGGGCATAATCCATTCCTGCTGTGGTTCAAGCTGAGCCAGTGCACGTTGGCCATGCCGGATGCAATCGCGGTAGCGTTTCAACTCCAGGTAGGCCCACATGATGTTGGAATGTACTTTCATTTCATCGGTTTTATCGGGTTGGCGTTGTAGCAGCCGAAGCGTTTCGTAAAGACAATCCAGGCCCTGTTGGGGTTGGCCTACGGTAATGTAACTCTTGCCAAGGGCTGCATTGATTTTAATGCGTAAGGAAAAATCGGCTTCACTCACTTCGCGCTTTGCTTCAACCAAATAGTATACGGCCGAGTCAACGCGGCCTGAAAAATTCAACACTATGCCTTTGTTTAACAATGCGTAAGTGCGGTAAGGTGCTTCTTGTGGGTGTTGCCGGGCCAGTGCAAAGGCATCGCGCACGTAATTTTCCGCCTTTTGGTAATCACTTTTGGCATACCGGTACACGGCCTCGTTCAGGTGCCGGGCCTTTTCTATTCCGGTGGACGTGCGCAGCTTTATTTCAAGGGAGTCGGGTGTGGTTTGGCTGAAAGCCTGAACGGAAATCAGGAGCATCATTACGAGCCACCAGAGAGGCAATTTTTTCATACGTTGTACGAGTAATGTGAAAGGTACGCAGAAGCAAGGGATTGAAAAATGGACACCAGCCGCTGGCCTGTGTAATGCGGCATGGGCTAGTATTCTTCAGTTTGCTAAGCAAATGGCGGCCCTAAGCGCACCCGCCTACACCACCGCTTCAATGCCACCGGGGGTGAGGGCCAGCGGTGGGCCGAAGCCAACCACCAGCTGGCCTTCCACCACAAAGGGGCTGTAGCCGAAGCGCTCCTGAAACACTTCGTGCAGGGCCAGGCAGCGCAACACCTGCCTATGCACGCCCACCATGCCCGGTTTTTGTTGTTTGTTATACCAGGCAATTAACCCGGCAGGGCTTTGTTGTTCAAACTGAATTTTGGCCAGGGCAATACCCGTTTCATCGGCTGGGGTGGGCGATAGGGCGTGGCGCATGATGGTTGTTTTTGTACCGATTAAAAGATGCACAAACAAGTAAGTAAATAAGTGTTAAGAGGAAAGTTTATCAAATGCCTGAATTACAACTCACTGCGGAATCCTCTCTTGCTCAAGTCTGATATTTGGTAATTTATTAGAACTGAAAAGAACAGACTCATTTTCAGAAAGATTTTTCGAGTCCTTGAAATCCTTGAACACCATCACTCCAATAGTCTCCTTATGACCTGCGGGGTAATGTGCTTGGCTATTTCACTTTAAATTTCAATTTATCTTCGTTGGATGAACCTATGGCTTGAATTTTTTTAAATTTCTTAAAACTTCTCGCTCAACCCTGTCAAAATCAGGAAGTTCTCTAATTTGATCCTCCAACGACTTTTGCCATTGCCCTTTATACAAAGGGATTTTCTGAGCAAGTTTTTTAAAAAATTCTCTTGGATCAAGGTTCTTGAGTTGGCATTTTGTTCTGAACTCAGCCGTATAGGACTCAGGTTCCAAGCCTTGCGTTTGTGTCAAGTACCAGATATGAAAATTCTAGCTTTTCGTTTCTGGCTATGTCTATTTTGATTTTTTTATTACTTCCTATTCCGCCTAAAGGCCCAACGTAGTTTATATAGAAGTTAAGCCCACCATCCTCGTGCAGTATCGCATCATCGGTTGCTGACAATGGAATGTTTACTGATTCTTTAATCATTGAAAATATTTCATGGAACCATGAAAATATTTGTTCGTTTGTACAGTCCTCAATAAGGGTAAAATCAAGGTCTTCCGAAAATCTATAGTTTTCGAAATAGACTTTCTTTAATACTGTTCCTCCCTTAAAGACCATAACTTTTGATAGATCTGCATGTGATGCGATCCCACGTAATACCCATGAAAGAACGTAGTCCTTCTCAATCTGTTGATCTCTAACTCCTTCTTGAAAAGCTTTTTTCTGAATTTCTGCTCCTTTTATCATGTTGTCAATGCTGAAGTAATTGTTTCAGATTCCAAATTCTGTCGTATACTCCATTTGCTAATAAGTTTTCCTGTATTAGGAAGTTGGGTGTCCAATAGTACATAAGATGCAGTTCTGATTTTTTGAAGATTTGAAATAATCGGATGTTGAATTCCTACTAGTTCCAGAATAAATCCTAATCGCTTTATAACTGCCTGCGATTTAAATTGAACAGCATACGAGAAAAGTCTATCATATTTTATTTTTTCTCTTGATTGAAAAACTGCTTTTGCGATTTCAACTATGCCACCGGCATATTCTGGTTTGAATAGACAATCAATAAATGTTTTTTCTAAATCTGAGCATGGGACTTTATTAAAACTGTCAATCCACGTTTCGCTAAAACCAAAAAAGTGGTTAGGATTATGATAAATGAATTGAAAGGGTATTTTTTTAATTTTTATCAAAGAAGGTCTTACTTGCTTTGACACAACAATCTGTTCTTTTAAAGATGGTTGGGTAATCAAATTATGGATTTGCAGCGCTGAATAATAACCGATGTAATAGGTTGCATCCCCTACGAGACTTCCTGCAATCAAATGCCAGTCGGGCATGAAGGTTGTCGCATCTGCTTCATACGGAATTACGTAATAGACGCCCTTTTTAATCCGCATCAAAAGCCCTCTTTTTGCCATGTCCGTCACCAATTCCAGTACCGCGCTCTCGCTTGATGTCGGTAGTGCATCAATGGCCTCGGCAGTTTTGAACCACAATTGATTGCGCTGATTAAAGTAGGACAGCAATTTTTGGGACGCCACTCCTATATATTTAGGTTTCATATCATTACAACCAGTTTAAACCTGTTTACAATGATACAAAACATAATCGAAATTATTTATGATTCATAGCATAATAGCCAAGGTTAAATCTGGCTATAGTGATACAAAACATAAATAAATAGCCTGAAACTACTCCTTCCTCGATAAATTCATTGCCGGTGTATTCGGGTATATTGTGTACCGCTTTCAGACGCCACGGCCAACAGTACCCGTTCACCTGTTAGTGGTAACATGTTCCGGAGTTAGCGGATCACCAAAGCCAACCACCAGGCGGCCTTCCACCACAAAGGGGCTGTAGCCGAAGCGCTCCTGAAACACCTCGTGCAGGGCAATGCAGTGCAACACCTGCCGGTGCACGCCCACCATGCCCAGTTGTTGTTGTTTGTTATACCAGGCAATCAATTCGGCAGGGCTTTGTTGTTCAAACTGAATTTTGGCCAGGGCAATACGCGTTTCATCGGCTGGGGTGGGCGATAGGGCGTGGTGCATAACGGTTGTTTTTTTAGAGGGTAAATGATGCACCCAATATCCGCAGGGGGAGTGACAGGTTGTGGCAGGGGGTTAATGAAGTCAGGCCCTAAAAGTACCGAAACACGTTACTTACAAATTCAGTAAGGGACTTTGCTTATATTGGAAGTGCTGAAGTGTTACTCAACAATATCACTTTACTGATAATCGCTTATTTGTGTTGTTTTTATGAAATACAATTCCGGCAATATTATCTTGACTTCTTGTTCGGATGACTCTTTCTGCCAATAAACGATGAAGTTGACCTTAGCTTGTTTTAGCATATAACCCTTTTGTTTATGGGCTTCAATTATGTTGAGGAAGTGCCTTGAAAATTTCAAAACCGAATATCCTTTTAGTGTTGTGCACTCGTCACCATTTATTCTTAAAATATCACCACTAGTAAGTTGCGTGATATGTTGTTGCTTCGTAATAAAATAGTCTAACCAAACATCCTTGAATGATAGATGCATTACTAGCTCGCTTTGTGGTGAATAAGTTACTCTGTTCTCAATTTGTTCTAAATTTTCTGCTGTTATGCTGTCAAAGTAATTTCCGTTCAGGTGTATGGTTAAGTTTTGTTTTGCTCTTGTCATAGCGACATATAATTGCCGTCTGGCTTCGTCTGTTACAGGATTAAAGTTTTCAAGCATAAGAAAAACATTGTCAAACTCTTTTCCCTTTGCTTTGTGAATTGTTGAAACGAAAACTGTTTCTCCATGTTCGTTAAAGAAATCCTCCATTTTGGATTCACGAATGAAAACCTCTAAATCGGACTTGTATTTTCTCATTGGATTGGTCTCTTCAAAATCTTTAATTATATTATTGCACACTTCCAATTTTGTGCTATTACGAAACTTGTTTATCAGTTCTCGTTTTGCGTTTGCCCAAACATCATCGCTAATAATGAAAACATCATCAGCTAAATTCAGCTTGTCCAAAAAGAATCTGACTTCCAAAAGATTATATAAACTGAAGCCGTCATTCGTTTGAATCAACTTGGCTTGCATGTCATGTTTTAAAAGAAGTCCAGTGATTTGCAGTGCTTCATCATTTGTCTTTGTAAGCACACATGTAGTTCCTATAAGCCCAGTTTTGATTATGTCATGCACAAGCGGAGTAATTAGATTTCCGCTTTGATAACGAACCAATTTTATTCTTCCATTGTCAGTTTGCTTTGCAATAATTGGAGTTTCTTTTAATCGGTGGCGAATTCTCGTTACAAACTGATTCGTAAATTCAACAAGGTTGCTTTTGCTCCTGTAATTTTCAACCAATTCATGCTTGACTGCTTTGTTCACATCAATAAATTGTTCAAGATATTTTGCGCTTGCTCCTCTGAACTCATAAATGTTTTGGTCATCATCACCAACTGCAATCACTCTCATTTCTTCATTCTGCTCCATCAAAGCATTTATCAGATTGTATTCATCTTCATCCATGTCCTGTGCTTCGTCTATCACCAAAACAGTTTTGGTAATTCGGCTTGCTTCAACTTCCTTGTTCTTAATTTTCTCAATCGTCTTTTTCAAAATCACATCTGACTTTTCCAAACTTCCAACCTTCCCTAAAAGGTCAAAGCAGTAGGAGTGAAAAGTTTTTATCTCAATGTAGTTTGCTGCATTGCCAATTAACTTCAACAAACGCTTTTTGAATTCTGTTGCTGCTGCTCTTGAAAAAGTTACCATGAGCAACTGTTCATGTTTTACATCTTCCATCAAAAGCAATGAAGCAAGTTTGTGAACCAACACTCTTGTCTTACCGCTTCCAGGTCCAGCCGCTACAACAATTTTTGGTTCACTGTCATTGATAATTTTCAACTGCGTTGGTGAAAGTTCTCCGAAAAGTTGCTTGAATTTTCCCGGAGTCATTTTGAGTTTCAGGTTGTCAATCTTGCTTCCTGGAAAATATTTCTTTAGAAACGAAGCATAATTGAGTTGAAAGTAGTCCTCTACAAATTGAAGAGCATCCTTATAATCGCCAATCATTTTCTTTGCATACTCTCCGACAATATGAATTTGCTGAACTTTGTTTTCGTAAAACTGATTCAGTTTCCGATAATCTTCCTTTGTGTATTTTTTATAGTTGTCTTGCTCAACTCGTTCAATTGTGAGTTTATTATAGACAACAAGAAACCCTCCTTCAATTTTAATGGCATCAATCCTTGACAAGTAGAAAAGAGTATCCTCTATATCGTCAAGGTTAATTTTCATTTCAAATAACTTTAGCTTCGTTTCAAACTCGTCTTTCAACTCGTGAACTGAAAACTCAACAAGAACTTCTTCCTTGACTTTATCATCTTCTGAAACATTTTGATTGCTTTTCTCATAGAGATATTCAACAATGAACTTTGCCAACTCATGTCTCTTCTCTAATTTTTCTTTCAGCGTTTCTTTTGGATGCAGAGCTAGAACAACAACATGATTTTTTGAGTATTCAAGATTCTGCCGCTTAATCCAATTCTTGATTGCCCAAAAGTTGATTATGGTTTTTAGCTTGTTTGTATTTACATCGTTACAGCCGTTTGCTTCTGCTTCTTCGTTTAATTCTTTAATGTGAAATGTCTTTTCCTGTTCCTCAAAAATTGGAAGTAAGAAGTTTTCAATCTTGCTGAATGCTTCAACTATATTGAGAGAACGATTTTTGTTTTCTCCTTTCTTGATGAATGCAGTCAAATCCTTTGAATCAGCCAATATCTTTTCCTCACGAAGAAGATTTACAATGTTTATCACTTCTTCTTTTACAATTCCCAAATGATCGCTGATATAATCAATTCTTGATTCGGCTGATTCTTCGGTTGATTGCTTTCTACTTTTACTTGAAAAAAGCTTCTTGATAATTCGGATTCCTTTTTCTTTTTGCTTCTCCTCAAATCGTTCCGAAGCATTGATTTTGTCAATGGCTTCTTGTGCATTCTTTGAAAGAATACTGTTGGCAAAAACTCTCGGCATGTTTTGCCCTCGCTTCAAATAGCCAGCATCTTCCAATGCTGCAATCGCTGTCGTTACTCTTGTCTCAATCTCCACAACATTATCATCCCAACCTGCTTTTCGTGCAATCTCCAAAGCAGAGTTTGAAACTGTTGAACGGAATCTTGTAATCTCTTTTATTGCTTTCCAAATCTGTTGAATCTCTTTGATGGAAAGTTTGCTTTGATTTAGCAGTATGAAATGTTTGCCAAGGTCTTCCTCGTTGAATAACACGAAACAATCAGCAACAATATTTTCATCTCGTCCTGCTCTGCCTGCTTCTTGAATATAGTTTTCAAGTGAATCAGAAATTTCATAGTGAATCACCATGCCGACATCTTTCTTGTCGACTCCCATTCCGAAAGCAGAAGTTGCTACCATGATTGGAACTTCACCTGATATGAAAGCATTTTGGTTTGCTGTTTTCTCCTTCACATCCATTTTACCGTGATAAGGTTTTGCATTAAAACCATCTTCGGTTAATCGTTCCGCAAGTGAGTATGCTTTTCGTGTTCTTGAAACATAAATGATAGTCGGACAATTCTTCTCCTCAATCAGATCTCTTGCTGCCTGATACTTTTCTTCCTCGTTTCCTTTTTCAAAAACTTTGTATTGAAGATTTGTTCTTGATGCTTTTGAAGTGAACAGTTCAAGGTCAAGTGAGAGTTTTTCTTTGAAGTAATCACGAATGTCTTCAATGACTTTTTGCTTTGCAGTTGCAGTGAAGCATGAAACAGGAATTCCATCTTCAAGATTTTTCTTTTCCTGAATTTGTTTGATGAAATCACCGATGTATAAATAGTCAACTCTGAAATCCTGTCCCCACGAAGAAAAGCAGTGAGCTTCGTCAATTACAAAACGAGCAATCTTTCTACCCAAAATCAATTTCTCAATTGTTCTTGAACGAAGTGATTCGGGTGAGATGTAAAGAATGGAAGCAGAGCCATCCTCAACTCGTTCAAACGATTTTGCTCTTTCAATCGGGTCAAGCAAACCATTTATGGTAACTGCCTCAACAATATTTGCTTTTTCAAGATTGTCAACTTGGTCTTTCATCAACGACTGCAAAGGAGAAATTACAACTGTCAAACCTTTTGAACTTACTCCGCTCATCAGCGCAGGAACTTGAAATGTGATTGACTTTCCGCCACCTGTTGGAAAAACTGCAAGGATAGATTTATTATCAACCGCTGCTTTAACTGCTCTTTCTTGCAGTGGTTCGCCTCCGTAAGTTCTAAATGAATCAAAACCGAAGAATCTTTTCAAGCCCTTGTGTATATCTAATGCGTGGCTGCAATACGCACAGCCACTTACGCATGGTTTGTTTCGCAAACGAAACATTATTCGTTCAACTTCGGGATAGTTTTTCAGTACCCATGGCGGTGTGATTGAATGAATCTTTTTGTGTTCAATGAACGAACTCACAAGTGATAAGCAGTAAGCAAGTTCAGTCGGGTGTTCTGAAATTATTTTCGCAAGGTCAACTTGTTCGCAAATTTCATTTTCAAATTTTTGACGAATAAGTTTTTCAGTGTCTATTCTTGCACTTGTGTATGCTATGAAACGGAAAAAGGAGGTGAATTCCTTTTTATCTTTTAAAAGCAAATAGAAAATTTGTTTTAGGGTTTCGTCAGTTTGTTTGAAAGCAGCAATTTCATCATTGAACAAATCTCGTGCTTTAATAGAATCATTCAGAGGATTGTTTATATCCTCTGATTGAATTTTGTCGTCTTTTAATAAAGCATGATACGGCTTAGTTGGAAAAAGCAAAGGAGATAAAAACAAAGTGTCAATGATATTTGCAGGGTTCACTCCTGCATCAGTGAGTGCTTTGCCGATATACTTTATATCGTGGTTGAAAATGTTGTGTCCGCAAATGAATTGCGTTCCGTTGAGAAACTGGATGAACTCAGCAACCGAAGTTTTGTGAAAAGAGCTTCCATCACCCTTGATACTTCCAATGTCAAGAATCTTTAGGCTCGTTGGCTCAACCTCCGTATCAATGAATGCAATTGAGTTCATTCGTAGCTATTCAATAAATAATTAGCGTACTTATTTGAGATCAACACAGCTACTTCTAGTAATACTGTCAGCGGCTCTTGTAGCTAAATTCTATGTTGTTTAGTTTAGTCTATTCAAATTTAAGTTGTTTCAACCCAAGTGATGATAGATAATTGAAAGTCGAATCATAGTACTCAGCCTTACGCGTATGATCCTCAGGATCACCATTTGGAACGACTATTACCATTCCTTGTCGTGCACGCGTCAATAAAACCCTGTAAGCATTGATTAAGTAGTTCTTCCTTTCCGCATTGTGAATGTTTTGCCATTTCTTTCCCTTAAAGGAAAATGTTTTCCATCCGTCATCCGAATAGCGCAAGTCTCCATCCCAAGTGACACATGTCCAGTCGAGCTCTAAACCCTGAATTTGAAACTCTGTAGCCACATCTTCTAAATAGTACGATGATCGAACATCATCTTTTCCATCTAGGAACCAATTTACTGGATTCATAGGAGACCGAACATCAATTGCAAAAGGTTTTAGTCTTTGGGCTTGTGAGGAAACAACAAGTCCGTACCGCTCACTACCTCGAGCTTTCTCTTTTAACCACTTTTTAGCTTTTGAAAGATCCCTTGTAATCACAATTGGATATTTTGACTCAAAGGCAGACAAAGTCATTCTGGCTTTTTCGAAATCAAGGTTAAGCAATTGTTTGACAAACAGTGATAAATTTTCTGCCCGAAAAGATCGCATTGATACAGCCAGATGTAGATCTGAGTTATAATTAATCTTTTTCTTATTGTTTAAAATATGAATTGTTTCACTTGCAGCATACTCATCATTCTCAAGGTTAGGGGAGATAAAAATGTCCCAATCAGAAAATTTAGTATCAATTGCTTTTAACCATTCTGAAATTCCAGCTTCACCAGTATTTATTTCTTGTCCACCACCTACCAAGCAAATAACGACAGCCCAGTCCTTATGTCTATCAAGGCAAGAAATGAGAAACTCCGGCTCGGAAAAGTCAAAATCAGCCAATCCTTTTTTCTGTCGCATGAATTTGACAGTCTGTTCTTTATTCCATGCGCGTTGCGCTTCATCAAAAATGGCAACATGATCATATGGAGCATCTTGACTGACCACATAAGCATCTCTGTAATGGTGAATAATTTGGATGAAGGATTTAACAGCCTGTTTAGCTTCCTTCTTTGAAATCCTAATACCTCTATCAGCGTCCTTTTTTACCCTGTCTCTTGCCAGCGCTTCTTGAAGTATTGCAACTAATGGGGCGTTGCCAGATAAATAGACACTTGTATTCCCGTTTTCTTTATCGAGATGCTCTGTTGCTACTTTTAGACCAACAAGTGTCTTGCCAGCACCTGGAACTCCTGTAACAAAGCAGATAATTTTCTTTTTGTGGGATTTGGCATAATCAATTGTGGCGCCAAGTGCTGAAGTTGTTTTTGTTAAATTCTTTGCCTCTGCATCGCTTCGAGTTATTTCATCAACGGAATGACTGTTGTAAAGAGACACTGCCGCTTCAATAATGGTTGGAGTTGGAAAGTAGCTTCCCTTTGAGAAGAGTTCTGAATCAATTCGTGAAGTCGTATTTTTGAAATACTTAAGTGTGTGTTCAATTCCTTCTCTTAAATTATCCTTTGAAAGTTTGATAGGGATGATCAGATTGTCATCGTGAGATGTTTGAGCGATTTCGATTATGGACTTGGTTGCCTCTGTTGCAACTAGAACGGGTGCCAAAATTGCATCATGACTTGGCTTATGAAAGTTTTTTAAATCTAAAGCATAGTCCCAAACTTGCTCAATATCATAACTTAAAAATTTAGATTCTCCTACTTTAAACTCAATTACGAAAACAACATTCTCAATGATCAAGATGCAGTCTACTCGTTTCCCCATTCGAGGGGTAGAGAATTCAAAAAATATTTCACCATTAAGATTAGTCAATTCCTTTTGAAGTATGCGAATCTGATGTTCCCATGATTTGTTTTGAGTTTGTTGAGAGTTAAACTCATTGGAGAGTGTAATGGAACCTAAAATCTCCTGTATGCTTTGGTTTAGGAATATCGCTAATGAGTTCTTGTAGTAATAATTGAGCATCAGGAGCTAATTGGATTTCTAAGATAATAAATTGATATGCCCCATGCACATCCATACATCAAACTTGGCGAGTAAATGTTAAAGTGTGACGTGCACTGCGTGAGGGATGGAGGCATCTGTTTGAGCCCGAAGTGGCTATGTGCGGTTGGCTGGCGAGTGCCGACAGCCCGACCCGCAGGGGCACGCCCCAATAAAAAAGCAGCCCGTGTGGGACTGCCTTTTTTAGTGTTATTGAGTCACCCTTCGACCCTTCGACAGGCTCAGGGTGACAATACATTCTTTTGGGGGTTAATTTTTCTTATCTGGTCTTCTGTATTTAACCGGTGGTGTTGGCTCGGGTTTGATTTCGAGCGCCTGTGTTTTTAACAGGTTCAGGGCTTCCTGCACGGCACGTTCCAGCTGCGGGTCGCGGCCGGCAATTACATCGGCAGGTGTTTGCTCTACGTGTATGTCGGGCGGTATGCCCACGCCTTCTACGGCCCACTCGCCATTCACATCGTAAAAGCCACCGCGTGGCGCCACCATGCGGCCACCGTCAACAAAGGGTGGGGTGTCCCACGTGCCCACCAGGCCGCCCCAGGTTTTGGTGCCCACCAGCGGCCCGAGTTTCATTTTGTTAAACAGGTAGGGCAGCAGGTCGCCACCGGAGCCAGCGCGCTCGTTGATGAGCATCACCTTCGGCCCGAAGATGCCGGCATTGGGCGTGAGGAAGGGGCGGTGATCGCTGGCGCGGCTGTTGAAGTAGCCGTGCAGTTCGCGCGCCATAATGTCAACCATGTAGTCGGCCGCGGAGCCGCCCCCGTTGTTGCGCTCGTCAATGATGGCGCCCTTCTTGTGTTGCTGCGCAAAGTAGTAGCGGTTAAAGTAGGTGTAGCCGCCCTGCCCGGTGTTGGGCACATACACGTAGGCAAGCTGGCCGTTTGAAAGTTCGTCTACTTTTTTGCGGTTGCTTTCCACCCAGTGCATCATGCGCAGTTGGTTGTCGTTTTCAACGGGCACCACGGTAACCACGCGCGAGCCATCGAATGAAGGTTTGTTGTTCACGCGTATTTTGATCTGCCGGTTGGCGGTGCCTTCAAACTGTTTGAATAAATTTTGCGAAGTGGTTAATGGCTGACCGTTTACTTCCAGCAGGTAATCGCCTGCGTTGATGTTGAGGCCGGGTTCGCGCAGCGGTGCGTTGAGGCCGGGGTTCCAGTCTTCACCGGTGTAGATTTTTTTGAAGCGGTAGTAGTTGCCTGCAGCTTCATAGTCGGCCCCGAGCAAACCAATAGGCACATTTTTTACCTCCGGGTAATCGCCCCCGCGGGTGTACGAGTGGCCCACGGCTACTTCACCACCTACAATGTCAACAATGTAGTTCAGGTCTTCGCGGTGGCGCACGTGATCCACCCATGGTGCGTACCATTTATACACATCATTCCACGGTGCGCCATGCGTGTTGTTCACGTAGAGGAAGTCGCGCTGGTAGCGCCAGCCTTCGCGGAAGATTTGTTTCCACTCGGCCATGGGATCGATTTTGATTTTAAGCGAGGCGAGCGCATCCAGTTTTCCATCGCCTGGTTTTTTGTTGTTGTCGGTTGTGCCCAGTATGCCCCACGTGCTGTTGCTGCGGTACAGCAATGACTTGCGGTCGTGTGAGATGCTGACTTCGCTAACGGAACTGAGGTACGTTTCGGTTTTCAGGTCTTTGAAGTTGTAGCGATGCAGGGTTGCGCCTGGCTGGTTGGGCACGGCTTCGGCATAAAACACATAACCCTCCGGCCCGGGATAGAGTGCAGTGTAGTTGCGTTGCGGAACATCCACCGCGAGGATGCGCTGCGCGAGGTTGTCCATATCAATTTTCACTGCATTGGTTTTTGTTGGCGCGGGTGCCGGTGGTGTTTTGCCTTTGGCTGTTGCCGGAGGTGTGGCCGGTTCTTCTTTGGGTTTTTCTTTTTCATCATCGCTGCGGGGCGCAAGCGGTGAGGTATCGGTTTTGCTGAGCACGATTAAATAGAGCGCACGTGTTACGGGACGATCATACGAACTCATGTCGAGCCAGCCGGTATTCAAGCCGTAGTTGGTGCTGGCGAGGAAGTACAAATATTTTCCGGTAGCATCCCACACGGGTGAGATGGCATCGGCCATGCCATCTGTGAGCTGAAGCGTTTGGCCGGTTTCCACGTTGTGCGCTTTGATCACTTTGTAGTTGCTGTCAATCAATCGTGCGTACGCAATCCACTTGCTGTCGGGCGACCACACCGGGTTCATCGATCGGTTGGGATGTGCGTAGCGTTCGGTGTCGGCTTTTTTGGTTACGCCCGAGTTGACATCGGTGTAGAGCAAGTTGTAATCGGTATCGGTGTAGGCAATATACTTTCCATCAGGCGACCACTCGGGCCGGAAGAAGTACGTAGGGTTGGGAATGGAGATGACTTTTGGTTTTTCCAGTCCTTCCTGGTCGGTGATGTAGAGTTGGTATTCACCGCTGGCATCGCTGAAGTACGCAATGCGTTTTCCATCAGGCGACCACACCGGAAAACGATCGGCCGCACCGGAGGTGTTGGTGATGTTGCGCCAGTTGCCTTTCTCTTTCGGCACGGTAAAAATTTCTCCGCGGTGTTCGAACAACGCGCGTTGGCCTGTCGGTGATAGCGATGCATTTTGTAAGGCAGTGGCGCGCACATCTGCCCAGCGTTCGCGTGCCCAGTGAAAATCACCGCGCACGTGGATGGTGAGTTTTTTCGTGGTACCGTTGGCCGGATTGAGGGTGTGGAGATAACCGCCTTGTTCGTACACAATCAACCCGCCACCGGCATCGAGGCTTTTCACATCGAAGTCGGCATGAAAGGTTTGTTGCTTCAGTTCGTTGGTGGCCGGATTAAACGACCACACGTTGTTGGCGTAGTCGCGCTCGGATAAAAAGTACACCACGTTGTTCAACCACGTGGGATCGGTGTGGCGTTCGTTGTCGGTTTGGGGCGTCATCTTCAACGCAAAGGTTTTTAAATCCACGATCCAGATGGGCTTGGCCTGGCCCCCGCGGTAGTTGCGCCACTCCGGATCCCAAAAACCAATTTGCTGATAGGCGATGTGGTTTCCGTTTTCTGAAATTTCTCCGGCCACGGCACGGGGGATGGGTAATGCTTCGGGCATGCCGCCTTTCTTATTCACTTTAAAAATTTTTGATTCCTGGGTAGGCAGTGAACCTTCACGTGCGGAGGAAAACAAAATGAATTCGCCATCGGGTGTCCAGCCGGTTACCTGGTCGTTAAACGGATGCCAGGTGAGGCGCTCGGGTTGGCCGCCTTCAGCAGGAATCACATACACATCGGTGTTGCCATCGTACTGGCCGGTGAAGGCAATGTGTTTGCCATCGGGCGAAAAGTGCGGGTTGGCTTCCATGCCTTCATTGGAGGTGAGCCTGCGCGCATCGCCCCCGTCATTGGAGACGATCCATAAATCGTTGGCGTACACAAAGGCAATGTGTTCGTTGCTGATGGTAGGCTGGCGCAGCAGCATGGTGCCCTGTGCAAAAGTGTGAAGCGACAGGAGGGAAGTGAAGAGGAGTAAAAGCGTTTTCATAAGCGTGACGGTTAAATCACAATGAAGGTAGGGGATTTGGTTGAGAGGCGGGTTGCCGCTGGCGTAAAACAGCTACTGATTAACGAGGATAAACTTTTTTTGACGCGAATACAACTTTATGGGTTAACCGGTAGTCTATTGAGCACGAACACTTATGAAAACCCTCAGTTTACGCAAAGTCCTGTTTTTGGCTATCGGTATTATGGTAGCGGTAATGATCCTGATTACCACCAGTGTATTTGGGGTGACCCTTTAAATATTGAGTTCAGGTGCGTATGTGTTTTTGTTTGAGTCAACTCAGACATTTAAACACATGAACACAAAAGCACCTTACTTCTCCTTGTATTTATCAAACCATCCTAAAATATAACCAGCCTTGTTGATCTGGTTGCTTGGGCGGTCGGCAATGCCGTGACTGGCTTCTTGTATGCGTACTAATGCCGTTTCTACTTTATTCAATTTTAACGCAGTGTAATATTGTTCCGATTCGGCCATGGGTGTACGATAATCCACTTCACCGGTAAGCAACATGGTTGGCGTTTTAACATTTTTAGCGTACGACAGCGGAGATCGTTTCATGTAGTGATCGACATGGTCCCACGGAAAGCCCGGGAACCAGTATTTGTAAAAGAACCCTGGGTTATCGGCATACAATACAAAGCTGTACCAGTTGATTACCGGCTTGGCTACTACGGCCGCCTTGAAACGGTTGGTGTGTCCTACAATCCACGCGGTAAGCACACCACCACCGCTGCCACCGGTTACGAATAAATTTTTATCGTCAATAAATCCTTTACTGATCACCGCATCTACTCCGGAAATGAGGTCATCATAATCTTCGCCCGGATAATTGTGATGAATGAGGTTACCGAACTCGGCACCGTAGCTGGTTGAACCGCGTGGGTTGGTGTAGAGCACTACATACCCTTTGCTGGCAAAGAGCTGAAGTTCAAAGGCAAAGCGTGAGCCGTAATTGGCAAATGGCCCGCCATGAATTTCAAGAATGAGCGGATACTTCTTTTTTGGATCGAAATCGGGCGGGTAAATAATCCAGCCCTGTACATCGCGTTTATCGTGTGATGATTTAAACCAGATCTCCTCTACGTTGCCAGGTTTTTTTTGTGTGAAGAGATCATCGTTTACACGTGTGATGCGTTTGGCTTCACCGCCCCCGCGAACACCAGAAGCTAAATCAGCCGGATGATCGGGTGTAGAGTGTGTAAAGGCATAGCGACCATTCGGGGCCACAGTAAAGGTTCCGCCACCATAGGGCCGGTCAATGGTAAGTCCGCCAACGTTGTTGGTGAGGTTGGTAACTTTTCCGGTTAAGTCTGAGTAGGAGATGAGTGTATTGCCCTTATCGTCATATTGAAAGAATAATCCTTTATTATCGCTGCTCCATTGAATGTTTTCAATGTCGCGATCAAGTGAAGTGATGATTTTTCGTGGTGAGGATCCATCACGGTTCATGATATAGAGATCAGTAACCTGGTAACCCTGATACGCATCGTCAAAACCAACATAAGCAATGAGTTTTCCATCGGGTGAAACTTTAGGGTTTCCATCTGGCCCCTGCCGTTTGGTGAGTGTCTTTAAAGAAAGATCACTTACGGAAATTTCATGAATCTCGCTGTTAGCCGGATTAAATTCATGATCGGCATGACGGTTGGCAGAAAAAATAATGCTCTTGCTGTCGGGCGCCCAGCAGTAGTCGCCACCATGGTTGTAGTTACCGGAAGTAAGCTGGCGGGGTGTTCCGCCATCGACTGATAACACAAACAAATGGCTGTAACCATCTTTCAGATATCCGGCACCATCAAAACGGTAAGTCATGTTCTCAATGTATTTAGGAGAAGCTGCCCACCTGGCACCGGCAGGTGCATTGGGTAATGCTACCAGTGAAGTGGGTTTATCTTCTACGAAACTGTTGAAGGCAATGTGTTTTCCATCGGGCGACCATTGAATGTTGCCGATGGATTGTTTGAGGTTGGTGATTTTAGCCTCGGCACCATTGTCGAGCCAGCGCAGGTAAAGTTGTATCGATCCATCCTTGCTGGATTTATACAAAACGCGTTTACCATCGGGTGACCACCGTGGTGAAAAATCATTTTGATTACCGGTGGTGAGTGGCCGGTTATCCGAGCCATCGAAGTTCACGATCCACAAATTCGAAAAACTTTTATCGGCCATCACATCGTTGTAATTGCGCACATAAATGATTTTCTGTCCGTCTGGTGAAATCTGCGGATCCGACACCCACTCGAGTTGGAATACATCCATGTAATCGAGTTTGCTCTGCGCATTTATTTCATAGAAGAACAGGAAGGGGAGGAGGAATAGAATTTTTTTCATGTTTTTATTTTGTTCGGGTGTTCAGGTGCTTGTGTACTCTTCTGTGTAAGTTACTTGTAAGGTACAAACCTACGCGCATAAACACCTGAGCACCTAAACGCCTTTAGTATTTCCAGCTTTTCAAGTCAGCACCCTTGGGGGCACTTTTTTCAATCCGTTTTAAAATTTTAGGCAAGTACATGGTGTTGTACCGCAACCGTGAAATGTAATTGGGATTATCATGGTCGCCATTCCAGCAATGCTCGGCACGGTCGCCATAATCAACTTCACCACCATAGAATGGATTTTTGGTTTTCTTTAAAAACTCTTCCATCAAATACACCGCATTATTCAGGTAATAATTATCCATGTCGCCACAGTAAATGTGAATCTTCCCTTCCAACTTTGGGCCGAGTGTTGCCCAGTCGCGTTCGAGGATATAGCGCAAGTCGTAATTTTCTTTCCAGTATTCGGCTACACTATGATCAATCTCACCAGTCACCTTATCCCACAACCGTTTCGGGTAACCGTCTTCACCTTGTGGTGAGTACACGGCTTCCCATATATCCCACTGCTGGCCCGAGCGACCTTTTGTACCCAGTGCCAGCTCACGATAATTCATTTCGCGTAAAGTTGCAGTAAGCTGACCTAAATAATTGCGATAGCCGGGGCGTTCGGTTTTCTTAAAATCACTTTCGTACCAGTACGCATTTTTATCTTTATAAATATCAACCAGGCAATAGGCGCGGAAGTCAATCGGATCAGGGCATGCGGCAAAGCATCCATTGAATTCATCGGGATAAAACATTTGTACCGCCAGTGCCTCCCAGCCGCCTGTTGAACCACCATAGGTAAAGCGCGCCCAACCTTGCCCGATGCCACGAAATTGTTTTTCGATTTCCGGCAACAGCTCATACATGATGGCATCCCCGTAAGGACCTTGCGAAGCCGAGTTCACCGCATAAGAATCGTCATAGTATGGAGTGGGGTGTTGTATTTCAATCACAAGGAAGCGTGGAAAATTTTTGTTCGTCCATTGCTTGTAAAAGTTGTAGGCTTCCTGTGCCTGGATTTTTTTGTATCCGTAAATTCCAAACCGGCCGATATAATCAGTGGTGTCCATGTTCGGATCGGGAGGCGTTTCGCTAAAGCCACCGAAGTCGCTTGGAAAGTGCCCGTGATAAATCATCAGCGGATAGCGCGCTTCCGGATGATCATCAAAACCTTCAGGCACCAACACATGTGCGCCCAAATACATTGGTCTGCCCCAGAACTCCGTTAGTTTTTCACTCTGAATTTTTATGTGGCGGATATACCTGGTGTCTTTTGGTTCGGTAACCGGTGGAATTTTCATATCCATCACTACGTTAATCGTTTCTGCTTTCGTTGGATCAACCGAAATCTTCACCGGAGTATTGTAAAAATTTCCGGGCTTACTGTTCCATTGTTGGCCTTCGCCCTGATCGGGAGGAAGTTTTACGGTGTGCCCGGTTTTCAGGTTAAACGTTTCGTAGCGGTTGAGCAGGGCCTGAACATAATATTCACCAACCGGAATATCTTTAAGCGATTGTATGGGATAACCGAATGCAGAGGCGTCAATAGTAATTTTATCACCAGGTTTCATGCCTTCCACATCCACACCAAAAACAAGTTGGGTTGTGGGCCCATCAACAATCTGGTTGCGGGGTTCGGCTTTTGCATTATTCGAGAGCATGAGTAAAAGCCTGCCATCCTGCGCCTGGTCACTGAGTTCCTGCGTAAACGAAATGGCAAATTTTACAGATTTTGTTTGCGATGAATCATAGGTGGTGCATTGTATGATGAGAATCACCAAAACAAGCAAGAGTAGGGATTGCTTTTTCATGATAGGAGCGGATTGGCTATCAAGATAGGATGCTCAAAGTACTTCGCCAAGCGTATTTTTTTAAAGGGTTTTGCTTTATTTTAGGCCTCAACTCACTGCCCCAAAATGATTTCTTTATTATATATTGCAATCAATAATTTACCGTCAGGCCTATGACCATTCACCTCATCGAAGACGATGATATTTATGCCGAGTTTATAAAACGGTCGTTAAGTCAGGATGCTGCGTATAGTGTTACCACTTTTCATTCAGCCGAAGATTGTCTTGCAGCCCTGAACGGTGGGCCGATGCCCGATGCCTTTATTGTGGATTATAAATTGCCCGGGAAAACCGGTATCGATTTTTATGATGACATTAAGGATAAGATGAGTGAGGAGCAGCGTCTTATCATGATGAGCTCCATCGATGATGGTAATATGGTGCTGAGTTTTATTAAGAAAGGGGTACGCGATTATGTAATAAAGGATGACACGGTCATTGAATCGCTGAAAGCCATACTGGACGGTAAAGAAGACGACTACTATCTATTTAATTAACCCGGCAGATTTACCGGAACAACAAGCCTGAATATGCTTCCAACGCCTTCCCGGTTAAGGCACGAAATTTTTCCACCTGTTTTTTCGATCATAGCACGCGAAATAAAAAGCCCGAGGCCGGTTGAACTTTCGCCACCGGTTGGCCGGGATGTAAACTTTTTGAATTTTTGAAATAGGTCGGGTAGTTCATTCTGTTTAAAACCAAAAGCCTCATCTTCAATTTCAATCAGGGCAGTTTCATCACTGTGTTTACGCGCACGCACCCAAACTTTTTTGCCGGAATAGGAAAATTTTATCGCGTTGGATAACAGCGTGTCAACCGCACGCTGCAGGCAGTGCTTGTCGGTATGAAGTAAAATGTTTTCACTCTCCACCATAAGCTTAATACCTTTCTTGGAGGCCACGTTAAGAAAACTGGTTACAGCAGATTGAATGAAACTTTGCAGTTGAATAGCTTCCGGAAAGAGGACGATTGAATTGCTTTCAATGTTACGGTAGTCTACCAGGTTGCGGATCATGTCCAGTCCGTCAGCTACCACAATGTGCATTTTTTCCAAAAAATTCTTTTGCTCTTCAGTAAGGTTGCCAGGCTCCATCTGCAAAAGCTGAATAAGTGCGTACAGTCTGTTTAAGGGCGACTTAACATCATGCGAAACGATGCTGATGAGCTTTTGCTTTTCTTCCTGGAGTGTTTCAATTTGCCTGAGCAAATCAACAGGATCCAACAGCGCAGGGTGTTCGGCTTCATCCATAAGCGAAACGAAAGTTAAAAACTTCCGGTAGATTCTGTATCAGAGGCGAATGCGGATTTCTTCTTTGTGGTTAACCGGCACAGAAAATGGTACGCCTTTGTATTGCAAGCGTATGGTCCCTTTGTAATGAATCTGAAATTTTTTGCCGCCAATTACGGCAAAAACAGCATCCAGCAACCCGATTTCCTTCATGTTCAGTTTTACTTCCAGCGGAACGGTAAACTCAGCCTGGGCCGGAACTTTCAGTTTCATTTGCTGGTCAATTACCGCAGCCTTTTTTCCATCCACAAAAACCTCCATGTCAATTTTCTTCACCATCATACGGATGTTGTTGGGGTTATAGAGAATAGCGTTGGCTTTAAGCAAGGGCTCGGAGGTAGCATCAACGATAACGTCTTTAATTTGTCTTAGCTGAACATCTTCTTTGGGTTTACACCCGGGAATTACCAAAAAAAGTATAAAGACGCTAAGTGCAATTGACCAACGCGTACGAATAGCGAAAAGCCATCTCAAAAATGTTAGGGTCATTGCGATCCGCCACCAGGCGGAGAAGCAATCTGGATTTTGGATACTGAACACAGGATTGCTTTGGTCATTACCTGCCTGACCGGCAGGCAGGCTCCTTTGCAATGACGTACATTCTATTTTTGAGATGGCTTTTAATAACCAACAACGCGCAACCATATTTGTGTATCCAATCATAGCGGTAAGTATAAATAATCTCTTTCTAACTTTGTGGAATGTATACTGATTTTGAAATCATTGCTGATGGCCTTGCCGAACAAGGATATGCCGTAATTGATCAATTTTTGAGCCAACATGAGGTTGAGGACATTTTACAGGTAAAGGAATTTAACGATAACCGGTTGTTTAAGAAAGCCGGCATAGGCAATAGTCAATCCGTACAGATACAGGAGGGTATTCGTGGGGATTATATACAGTGGCTTGATAAGGAGACGGCATCACCACCCATTAAGGTTTACCTTGATAAACTGGATGCACTAACACAGTTTTTAAATCAGGCCTTGTTTTTAAGCCTTAAAGATTTTGAAGTGCATATTGCCCGCTACCCGGTAGGAACTTTTTATAAGCGCCATCTCGATCAGTTTAAGCAAGACGATCATCGCAAGCTTTCTGTCCTTTGTTATTTGAATGCCAACTGGAAGGAAGAACATGGTGGACAGTTGCGCATGTACCTGCCCGAGGGTCCGGTAGATATTTTTCCGCTGGCCGGACGATTGGTTTGCTTTCGTTCCGATCAGCTGGAGCATGAAGTATTGCCCGCAACCCGTGAACGGTTAAGCATTACCGGTTGGATGCTGGACAGACTGGCTGAACTTAAACATTTATAGTCAGCGCTTGCTTATTTTATTTTTGGAAATAGTGCGCTGGCGGGAACACTTAAAGCGATTTACTTCATTGAGCCGTTTTGCACGATGCTTCGTGCTTCTTCCCTGTACACGGGCACGCCATAATTTCCAACTGGAGGCTTTCAGGTGATGGCGCATGAGTTCAATGACTTCCTTTTCACTTAACCCGAATTGGAATTCAATGGCATCGAAAGGGGTGCGGTCTTCCCAGGCCATTTCAATGATGCGGTTAATGTCTTCTGCCGTACGCATGATGTAGTAACACCTGCACTTACTAAAAGTTATACGTGCTTATGACTGCTGTACTTTTCAAGAATCCATTTTGAAACGCCTTCAAGATATTCGGGAGAAAGATCATCCTTATACATCTGACGGATAAATTCCACACGAATTTCGCCTTCTGAAAAACCCGGATGCTGTGCCCGGATGCGGTCTTCAATTTGCGTATTTACCTCTTGAATTAATTCAAGACCGAGACGCACACGTTCTTCCTGCGGTTTGGAAAACCATATTTCCCGTTGTTTTTTTCTGATATGATCTGGGGTATCGTTCACAGCAGTCCAAAGGTAGTAAGATTGAGCTCCTGAACCCACTTGCTCAGGTATGCCCGATCAACATTGTTTTCCAATAAACTTCTGATATCATCTTTTTGTCGGTCGCTTTGAATTTCCTGAATCCAAATTAGCTTGGAGAGAATAAGATCTTCAACAGAAACCAGCCACGCTTCATGACCAAAAAGTTTTTGCCTTGAACGTCTTTCAAATTCTGTTCTCCGAAAGGGAGAATTTTTTCTAACAACAAAATCTATTTTTAATCCTGAGCGATTATCAATGGCATTAAACATTCCTTTTCGCTGTAGTTGCTCTTCCACTGCTGGCTTGTGTAGATAGAACTGATCTTTGAATATTTCATAAAATGAGCTTAACGATTCTTCTGAAAGTTCGATAACAATATCAATATCACGAGTGGTTCTAGCCACGGTATAAGCAAGCATGGCCATACTTCCAGAAACCATATACGGAATGTTTCTGGCATCAAGGGCAGCTGTAATTTCTTTAAAAAGTTCGGTTACTGACATCGCCTAGGACTCAAGTTAAGGAAATGCGGAATTTATTTTTGTGGTTTAAAAAATGGCGGCTGTTGATCTTCCCATTCCGTTGCCTCCTGGTAAGCGCGAGCCACGAAAAGAGGTGCAGCCTCGCCATACAGCTTTCCTAAAAACGAAATACTGGTAGGTGAACCGGTGTTGTTAAACCCGTTGGGCACAACCACACACGGGTGCCCGGTTAAATTGGTAGTGAGCAATTGCGTGCCACCAAAACTCGGACTGATAATCACATCAAAATCTTTGGTGACTTTATGATACTCTTCAATGAGTTGCTGACGAAGCCGCGATGCGTTTATGTACTCCACGGCAGGAATAAAACGAGCCGTACGAAACGTGTTTGGCCATGCCCACCGCACTTGATTGGAAAGCAAACTGTCGCGATTGGATCGGGTAAGTTCGTCAAATGCGGCAGCCGCCTCGGCTGTTAACATTAAACGTATGGCAGCTACCGGAATGGAGGCCGGGAGTTCCAGTTCAATCAATTCAATGCCAAGCGATTTAATTACCTCGAGTGTTTTTTGATCATTTTCCTTGCCGGGATAACTGGCCTCGAAGAGGGATTTTAAATACCCGACTTTTAATTTTTTGATATCCGTTTTGGCGGAATAATTGAACACTGAGGCAGTGGCACTTTTATCCAGCGCATCTTCACCATGAATAACATGGTAGACTAACGCTGCATCAAAGGCCGAACGACAAATAGGCCCGATTTTATCCATGCTCCAGCTAAGTGCCATAGCGCCATAGCGACTTACTGTTCCGTAACTGGGCCGCAGTCCGCTGGCACCACACCGGGTAGAAGGAGAAACAATTGAACCGAGTGTTTCAGTACCAATCGAAAAGCCAACCAAACCGGCCACCGTTGCTGAAGCAGAACCGGCCGAAGAACCGCTTGATCCTTGTTTCAGGTTCCAGGGATTTTTGGTTACGCCACCAAACCAGATATCGCCCAACGCCAGCGCACCCATGGAAAGCTTGACAACTAAAACGGCTCCGGCTTCATCAAGTTTTTTAACCACAGTGGCTGTTGTAGTTAGTTGCTGATCAACATAAGGTTCAGCACCCCAGGTTGTTTTTGTTCCTTCAACAGCCAACAAATCTTTTATCCCGTAGGGAATGCCATGCAACGGTCCGCGGTATTTTCCTTTGGCAATTTCTTCATCGGCTCTGCGCGCCTGTGCCATGGCACGCTCTTCAAGAATGGAAACAACGCATTGCAATGTGTCGCCATATTTTTTTATCCGGTCGAGATAGAGTTGAGTTAGTTCGACAGATGTTATTTTCTTTGATTTCATCAACACCGCAAGTTTATACACAGGATAAAAAGCGAGCTCCTCTTTATTAGCCGGAAGCGAAACGTCTTTTGGCAATCCCCAGTCAATCGGTTTCTGCAGCGTTTCTTTTTTAAATCCAGAAGGCACCGGATCGAACCACAACGACATGGGTATATGGTTTTGCAGATTGTACTGGTGCAGGGTTTGTATAGAGCGTTGATAGTCGCGAAGCCCTTGCAGCAGAGAGTCGCGCTCTGCCTGCGTAAAGGTTAAGTCGTAAAAAGGCTCAATTTCAGCCGTTGGGTGTGTTGATTGTGCTGTTAGAACCGTTACCGAAAAAGTAAATGCAACTATTATAAAAAGCCTGTAAATTGAACGCCTGTTCATACGCAATTATTTTTTTCCAAGATATGAAGGAATATTTTTTAAAGTTGTACCGATATAACACGTGGGCAAATAAAAGGGTGTTAGGCGCGCTGGAGCAACAGAAGGTAACGGACGAAAAAATTCTGACCCTGATGAGCCATGTGATGGCCGCACAATTGATTTGGCTGCACCGTATAGTAGGATTGCCCGCGCCCGATGTTGAGCTGTGGAAACTATATTCTATTGAGCGATTAAAAGAATTAAGCGAAGATGGATCAACCCGTTGGTTGCAATTTATTGATGAGCATGATGATTTTAACCGGCAACTTCGTTACCACAATTATGTCGGTCACGCTTTCGAAAACAATGTTGAGCAGATTATGATTCATACCGTAAATCACGCAACCTATCACCGCGGGCAGGTTGCCTTGTTGATGCGTGAACGAGGGTATGAGCCCATCAACACAGACCTTATTACATATGACAGGGTAATCACAGGTCAGCTGAAGGCCTGAACAATATTCATAATAACTGGTTTAATGAGAACTAAACAATCAAACTATGAAGAAAATCATTTTACTTTTCATGCTGTGTTTCATAGCCATGACAACCTGGGCACAGGATGGCATTACCATTTGTCACACACCGGCTACCGAAAAATTTGCACTCTTTGCTTCCAATAAAGATTTTAATATGGCACATGCTGATCCGCTTCCGTACACACACCAGAGTTCTGTAGGAAAGATGATTACCTTTAAAACACCTGATGGAAAGGATGCCAACGGATATTTACTTACCGCTAAAGCCAAAACCAACAACTGGATTTTTGTTTTTCAGGAGTGGTGGGGATTGAACGATCACATCAAGCGTGAAGCTGAACAATTGTATAATGATTTAGGAAATGTAAATGTACTGGCCATTGATATGTACGATGGAAAAGTTACGGATAAGCGCGAGGAAGCCGGTCAATTAATGGGCGCATTTAAACAAGATCGGGGCAACGCCATTGTTCAGGGTGCCGTGAATTATGCCGGTAAAGATGCAAAAATAGGAACGGTGGGTTGGTGCTTTGGCGGTGGCCAGTCCTTGCAAGCTGCGCTTACAGCGGGCAAACAGGCTGTTGCTGCAGTGATGTACTATGGCATGCCCGAAGAAAATGTTGATCGGTTGAAAACCTTAAGCTGCGATGTGCTGAACATCTGGCCTACGCAGGATCAGTGGATCAACAAGGCGGTGATGGATAAGTTTGAAGCCAATATGAAAGCGGCAGGGAAAAACCTGACCATCAAAGCATACGATGCCGACCATGCCTTTGCTAACCCGAGTAACCCAAAACATAACAAGGAGTTTACAGCCGATGCCCATAAAAATACACTCGAGTTTTTTAAGGCACGGTTGAAGTAGATAGGATTTTTTAATTTAAAATAAGCCTGCTAAAGTGATTTGGCAGGCTTTTTCATTTTTTAGACTACCACTCAAAACATTGTTTGCGGAATTTCAAGCGGTAAGTGGTAGATTTAATTTATAACCCCAACGACTATGAGAAATTCATTTTTGCTTATCGTGTTGTGCTTCAGTGTAGTTGTACACAGCGAAGCACAAAATGTAAAGAAACTTCGTCTTGAGCAATCGCTCGATATGGAAACTGTAGCGGACCCACAACTTTCTCCGGACGGGTCGGAAATCGTGTACGCACGTACCTGGATTGATAAATTGAACGACAAGCGGGAAACCGATTTGTGGATCATGAGTACGAATGGATCAAAAAATCGCTTTCTAATTAAAGGAGGGTCACCCAGTTGGTCGCCTGATGGTACCCGCATTGCTTATACCGCATCGGGTGACCCAAAGGGCACGCAGATTTTCGTCAAATACAAAGGCACTGAAGGCAGTACGCAAATAACCCGCCTCGAAAAGTCACCATCTAACATCACCTGGTCTCCTGATGGTCAGCAAATTGCTTTCACCATGATTGTTCCTGCAAAAAATCCATGGCCTGTAAAAATTCCGGGTAAACCAGAAGGCGCCAAATGGACAGAAGAACCAAAGTTTATAAATAGTCTTGTTTATCGAAGAGACCGCGTGGGATTTTTGGAAGAAGGATATGTGCACATCTTTACTGTACCTGCAGGTGGTGGTACTCCACGTCAGGTCACCCAAGGCGATTGGGACCATGGCACCTCAGGAATTTCCTGGACGCGCGATGGTAAGGAAATTGTATTCAGCAGTTTACGAATACCTGAAGCAGAGTATGCCTACCGTGAATCGGAAATTTATGCGGTTAATGTAGCAACGGGTGTGGTGCGTCAACTTACTACACGCAAAGGTCCTGATTTCGCACCGGTGGTTTCACCTGATGGTAAACTGGTGGCCTATGTCGGTTATGACTGGACAGATGATACCTATCGTGATTCACAACTATATGTGATGAATATTGATGGCACGGGTCATCGCTCATTAACGGCAACGCTGGATCGAAGCCCGGGAGGATTAATCTGGGCAGCGGATAATTCGGGCGTGTATTTCAATGCACAGAATGAAGGCAGCAGTAATTTTTATTTTGCTCCGGTAAAAGGAAACGTAAGGCAAGTAACACAGGGTAAGCAAATGCTTGCGGTTAACAGCCTGACAGCACAAGGAATAGCTGTTGGTACTCTTGCAGACTCAAAAAATCCCGGTGATGTTGCCAGTTTCACGATAGCCAATCCAAAGCCGGTTCGTTTAACAAATGTTAATGAAGATGTGCTGGGTACTGTTCAGCTTGGCGATGTTGAAGAAATCTGGTACACGTCCGTTGATGATTATAAAATTCAGGGCTGGATTGTAAAGCCACCGGACTTTGATCCGAAAAAAAGATATCCACTTATCCTGGTCATTCATGGAGGCCCTCATGCCATGTATAACCTCGCCTTTAATTTTACCTGGCAACACCATGCTGCGGAAGGCTACGTTGTTTTGTATACAAACCCACGCGGCTCAACCGGTTACGGCAGTGCTTTCGCCAACGCCATCAAGAATGCCTATCCCGATAAAGATTATGATGATCTGATGAAAGGTGTAGACGAGGTAATCAAGCGCGGGTATATTGATGATCGCAACCTTTTTGTATATGGAGGAAGTGGAGGCGGAGTACTTACCTCATGGATTGTTGGCCACACCGATAGATTTGCAGCAGCCTCAGTAAATTTTCCGGTTACAAATTGGCTTTCTTTTGTAGGAACAACCGATGGTGTGAGCTGGTATAAAAACTTTGCCAAGTATCCGTGGGAAGATCCTTCTGAACATTTAAAGCGTTCTTCCTTGATGTATGTTGGTAATGTAAAAACACCTACCATGCTTATGTGCGGTGTAAATGATTTACGCACCCCTATTTCACAAACAGAAGAATATTATTCGGCTTTGAAAGTTTTAAAAGTGCCCACCGTGATGATCCGTTTTAATGAAGAGTTTCACGGCACATCATCAAAACCGTCAAATTATTTACGCACTCAGCAATACTTGTACTATTGGTTTAACCAATACAAACGAAATGGACCTACTGCATCGAAGTAGATGGGATACCTGTTGATGATGGACAGTTGACAAATCGTCAATTGTCCATTATCAATCTGAAATTTGAATCAATACTGTTCCAGCATATACTTGATAACATCCGTAGTGGTAACGATACCCACTAATTTGCTTTCATCATCGTCAGCTACTACAGGCAAAGAGTGAAATTCTTCTTTGGACAGAATTTCAGCCACTTCTTTTATGGTGTCCGATTCTTTCACTGCGCGTGGTTTGTGTGACATCACCTGGCCAATATTCAACATATCGAACACCGCCTCATCTACATCACCCTCGCCTGCAAACAACCCGCTAAAGGTTAAACGGTTAATATCCGTTTTACTGAGCATGCCCACCAGTTGTGTACCATGCACCACCGGCAGGTGGCGGATATGATGCTTGAGGATGAGTTTGTTGGCATTGAGAAGGGTGTCATCCAATTGTACAGCCACAACATTTTTCGTCATGATGGTACTTACAGGCTCGCGCTTTTTCATGGCTCTCTGATTTAGTATCTCAAAGTACCACGACAACCTTTCAAAGCGCCTGATGAAGATCAGTTATTCCATATGATAATGGTCACTCCCAAACTACTTTTCCTTCGCTATGATACCACTTCGGATAATGGGGCAGATGGATTTTCTCTACTTCGTTACGCTTAACCTTTAGTGTGGGGGTCAGTAAATTATTTTCTACCGACCAGTCATCCTTCATAATAATAGCTTTCTCAACCTGCTCGTGTGATTCAAGTTCTGGATTTAGTTCGTTCAGTGTTTTGCTTATGCTGTTGATCAGGTGTTCTTTTGTTTTTGTTTTTCCACTTGCCGATAGAACGGTTAGGGCAATGGGCTGCGGAACGCCCATACCCACCACACATACCTGCTCAATATCCGGATTGCTGAGCAGTTTCATTTCAATGGGAGCAGGAGCAATGTATTTTCCCTTATCCGTTTTAAATAAGTCTTTAACCCGGCCGGTAATGGTGAGAAAACCTTCTTTCGAAATCTCTCCCTGATCACCGGTTTTTAAATAACCTTCTTCATCGAAAAGTTCTTTGGTAAGTTCAGGCTCTTTGTAGTAACCCAAGGTAAGCCCCGGACTTTTTACCCGTATTTCACCATTATCGGCAATTTTTACCGACAGCCCTTTAAGGGGTAGCCCTACGGTACCATGGCGGTTGTTATCGTTACGGTTGAAATGCGCATATACACAATCCTCTGTCATGCCATAAGCCTGCAGAATATTAACCCCTATTGATTCAAACCATTTAAGCAGATCAACAGAAATGGGTGCGGCTCCACTAAAGATTTGCTTTGCTCGTGAAAGGCCCAATCCTTTTTTGATTTTATTTTTAATAAGCGTACTCACCAAAGGAATGGCTAATAATGTGTTGAGTTTTTTCTGCGGTAACTTCTCCAGAATTTTTTCATGGAACTTGGCCCATATCCGGGGCACGGCAAAAAAATGTGTGGGTTGTGTGTCAGACAGATTTTTGGGGAACGACTCCAATGTTTCAGGAAAGGAAAAATTTCCACCCTGGTAAACACCCATAAGTTCAACACCTAAGCGTTCGGCAATATGGCTGAGGGGTAAATACGAGAACAACGTAGGATGTTTCTGAATACCCAATTCACCGATAGCCTGCGAGAGTGTTTTGTCAAAATTGGCAACACTATGCATTACGCCCTTGGGCTTTCCGGTAGTACCCGAAGTGTACATGATGGTTAGTAACTCTTCAGGCTGCCATGCATAGATGTTTTGAAGCGGTTCGAATTGCTTTACCCATTGCTCCCAGCTATGATCCTCGTCAATCCCGTAAGCGTTGATGCCAAGCTTTACCACGTTTGATGGGATACCCTGCCGTTGTGGGCTGTAATCATCAAGCTTTCCAACAATAACCAGCTTTGATTCACTGTGCTCCAATATCTGATGGATAGATGATGCTGTTATAGTAGCATAAAGTGGAACAGAGACATAACCCGCCATCATAATAGCCAGATCGGCCATAATCCAATGTGCGCAGTTTTTAGAAAGCAATGCAACCTTGCTTCCTTTTGGAAAACCCAGGGATTGAATGCCGTTGGCGATGCGTCTGATCTCGTCTCCGGCTTGTTGATACGACCACGTTTTCCATTGTCCGTTAAAGGGTTGGCGAAGAAAAAGTTGTTGTGGAATTTCTTTCTCCCATTTCAGAAACTGTGCTAGCGGGCTTGAGCTCATAGTTGGATGGTTTAAGGATTTACTATTTACTCAGAAAAGTGTGAAAATAAAAGTCCTTCTTTTCTACCTTCGCCACCATGAGTGAGCCCGCGAAAAAACTCTTTTTACTGGATGCCTATGCGCTGATTTACCGCGCGCATTTTGCGTTTACCAAAACACCACGGATCAATTCAAAAGGTCATAATACCTCTGTACCTTTTGGGTTTACCAACACCCTCATGGAGGTTTTGCAGAAGCAAAAACCAACACATATCGGTGTGGCCTTCGATACATCAGCACCAACCTTTCGCGATGAGATTTTTGAAGCCTACAAGGCCAACCGTCAGGAAACGCCAGAAGATATTCGCTATGGTGTACCTAAGGTGAAAGAAATTCTAAAGGCTTTTAATATTCCTATTCTTGAAAAAGATGGTTATGAGGCGGATGATATTATCGGAACGCTGGCGCATCAGGCGGAAGCCGCAGGCTTTGAAGTCTTTATGATGACACCCGACAAAGACTTTGGGCAATTGGTGACTGATAAAGTGAAACTGTATAAACCAGCCTACATGGGTAATGCAGTAGATGTGATGGGGCCGGAAGAAGTTTGTGCACGATGGGACATTGAAAATGTGAATCAGGTTGTTGAGATGTTGGGCCTGCAAGGTGATAGCTCTGATAACATTCCTGGCATTCCTGGTTTTGGCCCGAAAACGGCAGCCACATTATTAAAAAAATACAAAACCATTGAAGGAATTATTGAACACGTTTCAGAATTAAAAGGCAAACAGAAAGAACTGGTAGAACAGTATGGCGAACAAGCACTGCTCTCACGAAAGTTGGCAACCATAATTCTGGATGTTCCGGTAGCGTTTAAGGAAGAGGATCTGAAATATAATGGCCCAAATGAAGAGTTGCTGAAACCGATTTTTCAAGAGCTGGAATTTAAAACGATGATGAACCGATTGTTCGGTGATTCACCAACACCGGTTGCTGCACCCAAAGCCTCGCAACTTTCCATGTTTGGCCAATCTTCATCGGAAGAAATTGTAGAGGAAAAAACTGAGCCTGTAGCAGGTGAGCATAAAAGCTTTTTGAAAGAAGGAGTCGCCTACCAGGTAATACATGATAAAGTAAATGCAAAGACGCTGTTGCAGAAACTTAAGGACAGTAAAGAATTTTCAGTTGCGGTTGCTGTATCGGATGATCATACCATCTCGGTTATTGCTTTTTCTTGTAAACCCGGGGAGGCATTTGCGGTTAACGTGGAGAATGAACAAATCCTGAATGACTTTGCATTACTGTTAGCCGATGAAACTAAATTAAAAATCGGGCATAATATAAAAGCCACCGTACTCGCATTAAAAGATCATGGTGTAGTAGTGAGTAGTCCGCTGTTCGATACTATGATTGCCCATTACCTGGTGGAACCCGAATCTGCACACGACCTGCAAACCCTCTCAGAACTGTATTTTAATTACCGAACCATGGGCGATAAGGATGGAGAAGTTTTTGATCGCTTGTGTGAGCATGCTGACCTCGCGCTACAGTTGAAAGGTAAACTTCAGCCTGAGCTCGAAAAGCGTGGGCATTCCGGCCTGATGCGCGATGTGGAAATGCCGCTGGTACAGGTGTTGGCCAGCATGGAGTTTGAAGGAGTTACTATTGATGAAGATGTACTTTCCAAAATGTCGGATGATCTGAAAGCCGAAAGTGAGCGTGTGCAGAAGGAGATTTTTAAACTGGCAGGCCAGGAGTTTAATATAAGCTCACCAAAACAGCTTGGCGAAATTCTGTTTGAGAAAATGAAACTGGGCGATAAGCCCAGGAAAACAAAAACCGGTCAGTATGCTACGGGCGAAGATGTGCTCAACAAACTAGCCGGTGAAAGTGAGATCGTTAAAAAAATTCTTGATTACCGCGAATACGAAAAACTGCGCTCCACGTATGTGGATGCTTTACCGAAACTCATCGACAAACGAGATGGAAGAATCCATACCGACTATCGTCAGGCTGTAGCAGCTACCGGTCGGTTAAGCTCCAATAACCCCAACCTGCAAAACATACCCATCCGTACAGAAAAGGGAAGACAAATCCGAAAAGCATTTATTCCACGTGATAAAAATTTCGTATTCATGTCGGCCGACTACTCACAAATTGAGCTTCGCATTGCTGCATCGTTTGCAAAGGATGAGACTATGATTGAGGCCTTTAAAAACAAGCGCGACATCCACACCACTACAGCGGCAAAAGTATTTAAGGTGCCTATTGAACAAGTAACTCCCGATATGAGGCGAAAGGCCAAGGAAGTAAACTTTGGAATTCTTTATGGAAGCACAGCCTTTGGTCTGTCGCAAAACCTGAATATTTCACGTTCCGAAGCAGCCGAGATAATCAGTGCTTATTTTGAAGAGTTCCCGGCCATTAAACGGTATATGGATAACGCCATTCTGGAAGCGCGTGAGAAGGAGTTTGTAGAAACAATTTTGGGAAGAAGGCGATACTTGCGTGATATTAATTCCCGCAACATTACCACCCGTGGATTCGCTGAGCGCAATGCCATTAATGCACCCATACAAGGTAGCGCTGCCGACATTATTAAAATAGCCATGGTAAATATTCACCGATGGATGGTTAAAGAAGCTGTAAGATCACGCATGATCATGCAGGTACACGATGAACTGGTTTTTGACGTACACAAAGATGAGCTGGAGTTAATTAAAGATAATGTGAGTAAACTGATGAAGAGTGCTGTGCACCTGGAAGTGCCAATGGAGGTGGAGGTGGGCGTGGGTAAAAATTGGCTGGAGGCGCATTAAAAGCACAAATTAACAATTTGTTAATTACAATTTGTTAATTACAATTTGTTACCTTTGTTCTATGTCAGAGCCTATAAACCCCTTTCCGATTCACGGCTATTTTGGTCCTGAGTTATTTTGCAATCGGGACGATGAAAGAGATATGTTGATAGAGGCCGTGAGAAATGGTCGAAATATCACGCTCTTTGCTCCGCGCAGAATTGGGAAATCAGCGCTGATCCATCATGTCTTTCATTTCCTGCATCCAAAATGGAGTTGCATTTACCTCGATGTGCAGGAATCAGCATCATTTAAGGATTTTACCAACTTGTTTTTAACTAGTGTGTTGAATGGGGTAAAGCGTCAAAAAACGCTTTTCAATAAAGTTCAGGAATGGTTGTTATCTTTTCGACCGGTGCTTTCAACAAATCCACACACCGGTAGCTTTGAAGTTGAGATTGATTTTAAATCTGATGCACAACAACAAACCTCCATTAAAAGTGCTTTTCAGTTGTTGGATAGCCAAGGCCCTACCGTAATAGCTTTAGACGAGTTTCAGCATATTCATTCATGGGATGAAGGTTTTGCGGTTGAGTCTTGGCTTAGGTCGGAGATTCAACATCTGAAAAATGTTCGATTCATTTTTTCCGGCAGCCAGTTTCATTTATTAACTGAAATGTTTCAATCTGCCAAAAGGCCATTTTTTGCTAGTACACAGCCCATGAATATTGGTAAGATTGAGATGGAGCGGTATCGGATATTTATAGGGCGTATGTTTCAGGCGCATGGTAAAGCTATCCGGACAGAAGAGATTGATTGCATTCTTGAATGGGCTGATGGAAACACGTATAATGTGCAATTGCTTTGTAACCGGATTTTTTCAAAAGCAAGTAAAAAGGTTGAGCAAGCTATGATCGATGAATCGATTATTGAAATTTATGCGGAGAACAAGCTTTCGTACTTTGCTTTGCGAAACTCCATGTCAAAATATCAATGGCAGGTTTTAACTGCAATTGCAATTGAGGGAATGGTGTTTGCGCCTACAGCTCGTGATTTTCTAAAAAAATATGATTTAGGAGCAGGGCCTTCTGTTCTTCGTGCCATGGAGTATCTTCTTTCGAGGGAATTGGTATACCAGTACTATCAAGATGATGGGAAGAAATACTATCAGGTTTACGATATTATACTAATGCGCTGGCTTCAGAAAAGATAATAATGCATAAGACAATGGTTCCTTCATTAGATGAGATTAAACAGGCGCACGAACGCATTAAGCCCTACATTCACCGAACACCGGTGATCAGTTCGAATGGTATTAATGAATTGGCAGGGTGCAAAATCTTTTTCAAGTGCGAAAACTTTCAGAAGATTGGTGCCTTTAAAGCGCGTGGTGCCATGAATGCTGCGCTTTCTTTAAGCAAAGAAGCTCTTGAGAAGGGATTAGCCACACATTCTTCCGGCAACCATGCACAGGCGCTGGCGCGTGCCGCAAAATTATTGGGTGTGCCCGCTTACATTGTTATGCCCTCCACGGCCCCTGACGTTAAAAAGCGTGGCGTGAAAGGTTTCCAGGGACAGATTTTTGAATGTGAGCCAACTCTTGAGGCGCGTGAATCAACATTGGCTGATGTGATAAAGAAAACAAACGCTACCGAAATTCACCCCTTTAATAATTATGATGTAATTGCCGGTCAGGCAACCGCAGCAAAAGAACTTATAGAGGATACCGATAAACTGGATTTTATACTGGCACCCGTTGGCGGTGGAGGATTACTCAGCGGAACTGCTCTGGCTGTAAAATATTTTTCCCCAGGCGCACAGGTAATAGCCGGTGAACCTACGAGCGCAGATGATGCATACCGGTCGTTGAAAAGTGGAAAAATTGAACCTTCACAAGCGAAAGGCGTTGCCGATGGTTTACTCACTTCTTTGGGTGACAAAACCTTTCCGATTATTCAAGAGCATGTAAAAGAAATTATTACCGTTACCGATGCGGAAATCATTGCAGCCATGAGGTTGATTTGGGAGCGAATGAAAATCATTGTTGAGCCCTCTTGCTCCGTTCCGTTAGCGGCTTTACTGAAAGAGAAGAAAAAATTTACTGGAAAAAAGGTTGGGATTATTTTATCCGGTGGTAACGTTGATTTGGACCGGGCGTGTAAATTGTTTGCGGAGTATAAATAAAAAAACCTCAAAGGTCTTTAAGACCCTGGAGGTCTGAATATCTAGAACCCATCTCAAAAACATCAAACAGAATGTCGTCATACCGGCCTTGAGCCGGCCTACCGGCAGGCAGGTGTCTCACATTTCTTCTATTCAATTAATTGGATCGCGTATCATTGCCCGCGATGACAACCATTTTTGAGATGGGTTAAAATAATTAACTGATGTTACGCACTTCGTGATGCCTTAGTGCCTTTGAGTCTTTGTGGCAAGAAAAAATCTACGAAATTAGGTCACGAAGACACCGAGTCACAAATATTTCACACAGAAAAAGGTCATGTGCGTAACAGCAGTAATTAATTCGTTCCTTTTTTAAACTGATCAAACTTCGATTCCGTTGCCCGCTTAGGGAATACATTATCAGCACTATTAATATCCGTAGTTTCTTTGAAGGGATCAAGTACAATGTTCACCACTTCCTTATCCTTAACAAAAACTTTTGTTACCGTATTTTCATTCGTACGCCAGATTTCGGCTGGTATTCGGTCTACTTCTTTTGAGCCGTCTTTAAAGGTCCATTCAATGATAACAGGCATCACCAAACCACCCTTATTGGACAGCTTTACTTCGTACATATTTTTATTCTGAAGTTTGTTAAGAATGGCTTTGTCATCTACACGGTTTTGAAACTCGTTGTAGAACCGTTGATCGGTAGGTAGAATGCTAATAGGCTCCGGTCCTGCCGAGAAATCGTTGTACTCTTTTTTACCCGAGCCTCCTCCAACTTCCGATTTTTTAGCGGTCACCTGCTTTTCCATTTTAGTTTGTTCCGTGCGCAAGGTATACCACTTCACCTGATCAATAGATTGATCCACATTGTCGGTGGTGTAAAACCAACCCCTCCAGAACCAATCCAGATCAACCGCAGAAGCGTCTTCCATCGTACGAAAAAAGTCGGCTGGCATAGGATGTTTAAAAGCCCATCGCTCAGCATATTCTTTAAAGGCTTTATCAAAGAGGTCTTTACCCATTACCGTTTCGCGCAGAATGTACATCGCTGTGGCCGCTTTCTGATATTGCTCCGCGCCAAACTGAATAATTTGTTCTGAGTTGGTCATGAGCGGACGTTGCAATGATTTATCGCCTTTCATGTATCCCACCAATCCTTCGGGTAGTCCGCGGCTCCAATTATCTTTCGGGTAGCGTTCTAATTCTGTGACCAGTTGAACAAAGCTGTTGATGCCCTCATCCATCCAGGTCCACTGGCGCTCATCGTTGTTGATGATCATCGGAAAGAAGTTATGACCCACTTCGTGAACAATTACACCAATCATACGAGTTCTATCGGAAGCAGTATAACTTCCATCTTTCTTTGGCCTGCCGAAGTTGAAACAGATCATCGGATACTCCATACCAATAGAGGCAGCATGAACGGAAATAGCCACCGGATAAGGATAGTCGATCGTCATACGGGAATAAACTTCCAATGTATTTTTCACTGCCAGTGTTGATTCTTTTTCCCACAGCGGATTTCCTTCTTTAGGATAGAACGACATAGCCAACGGTGTTTTGTCATTGATTTTTACGGCTTGCGCATCCCAGATGAATTTGCGCGAAGAGGCAAAAGCAAAGTCGCGTACATTCTCGGCATGGAACTCCCAGGTTTTTTTGGTTTTTGATTTTGTCTTTTCTTTTTGGGTGGCTTCGGCTTGTGTTACAATGATCACCGGCTTATCGAAAGATGTTTTTGCTTTTTCAAAGCGTTCAATTTCAGTTTTGGTAAGAACATCCTTAGCGTTTTGCAAGCTTCCGGTAGACGCCACAATGTGATCAGACGGAACAGTAATTTTTACTTTGTAATCACCGAAAGGTAAGGCAAACTCACCCTGACCAAGAAATTGCTTGTTTTGCCAGCCGTTTACATCGTCAAATACACACATGCGTGGAAAGAACTGGGCAATGGTGTAAACGTAATTTCCATCTTCTGGAAAGAATTCTAATCCACTGCGCTCACCATCTTTCATGCGGTCGCCAATATTGTACGACCACTCTACCTGAAAAGAATATTTCTGCCCGGCTGCCAGCGCTTGTGGTAAATCTACCCGCATCATGGTTTGATTGATGGTAAATGGAAGTGCGTTGCCGGAGGCATCTTTTACTGATTTAATTTTGTACCCACCATCAAAATCATATAAACCCAATGAACCTGCAACAAATTTTGTAGGGATGGAATCGCGAAGATTAGAAGGTCGTGTTTGGCTCTTTAAACTGTTTGGAGCAATTACATTCTGATCTAATTGCATCCACAGGTACTTCAGGTTTTCAGGGGAGTTGTTATGATAGGTAATCGTTTCTGATCCGGTTATGGATTGGTTGTCGTCATTGAGTTCAACACTAATCACGTAATCGGCTTTTTGTTGCCAGTACTTTGGCCCAGGTGCGCCTGAACCGGTGCGGTATTCGTTTGGTGTGGGCAGTGTAGTACCGAGTTGTTCAAATTTACCCTGCCATTTGGCAGGTTCCTGCGCCCACAGTGTAAAGCCTAGAAATGCAAAAAGTAATACCAGTAGATTTTTCATTGTTTGTGTATTGATCTGAATAGTTAAATGATTTACTAGGGATATGTATTTTTCATAAGCACCAGTGCAATGCCTGCAATGGCGGAGGAGATTACGAGTTTCCAATCTCTTCGGTTCAGGGTGAAAAGGTCGACCAATATAAAGCTGATGACCATAAAGACGGAAACGATTATTATCTGACCCACTTCAAGGCCTACATTAAAGGCAAAAAGCGGGGATACAATACTTTTGTTTTTACCCAATATAGCCTGCAGGTAGTTTGAAAATCCCATACCATGTATTAGGCCGAAGAAAAGGGCATAGCCATAGTTAATATAGGTGGTGCGATCAGTCACCTCTGTTCTTCTGAAAATATTGGAAAATGCTGTGATGAATATGGTTAATGGAATAAGGAATTCAATAAGGTCACTGTTTACTACAATAATCTTTAAGGTAGCCAGCGCCAGCGTGATAGAATGCCCTATGGTAAAAGCCGTTACCAGGATCAATAATTTTTTCCAATCGCGCATCAGGTATATGGCACACAATGCCACCACAAACAGGATGTGGTCGTACCCGTTGGCATAATCAAGAATGTGATCCTTGCCTAAGGTAAAGTACAGTTGAAACTCACTCATGGGTTTTATAAAAAACCTGCAAGTATAATGCTATTTGAGAAAGTTTCATTCACTATAATGATGGGAGGTTATCTTTCAGCTTCACGGTTTTAGTTATTTTTGCATTCTTCTGACTATGGTTATTCTTTTTGCTTTCCTTTTCAGCTTTTGGGCACCCGCTCATCCCATTCATATTTCGGTTACCGAAATTGAGTTTGATGAAAAGGAAAAGGAATTGGAAATAATGATGAGAATTTTTGCCGATGATCTGGAGACTTCTATCCGTGTTGATCGAAATGAACCTGAATTGAACCTGCTGCATCCAACGAACGGACAGACAACAGATCAATTGGCGAAAGCATACATTCTGAAACGGCTAAGTGTATCCTTAGATGGTAAACCCCAAAAACTGAACTACCTGGGTTCAGAACTGGATGGTGATGCGTTGATTTTTTATATTCAGGTTACCCAGGTAAAAAGCTGGAGGTCAATTACCATTATGAATAGTGTGATTCTGGAAACTTATGATGACCAATCAAACCTCATACATGTTACCATGAAAGAAAAAACAAAGAGCCTTCGGTTGATGCGAAACAACTCTTCCGGAACACTGACATTTGATAAGTAAATCAGTACTACATGCAAAGCACATTAAAATTAGTAATTGGAGCAGGTGTGCTCATCACCTTTTTGATTGGGTGTAACCGCGATAAAGAAGAAACGTGCGCTTTTGTTCCACCGGTAAAAGACAGAGTATCGTTGGAATTTATCTCCCTTTCTGACTCAGTAGTGAATATTACATCAAAAGATGAGTTAATATCTTTTCTTAGACGGTATCCGGTTATCCGCGATTATTTCCTGCGCAGGTCTATGTACCCAAACGACTCTGTTTTTTTGGAGGAGCTTTACAAAAGATTTACCAACAACTACCTGGATACCTTGCGTGCAGATGTTAAGCGTGTGTTTGGTGACGAGCAGCAACTGAAACAACAATTTCAAGAAGCCTTTAGCAACATGCGCTACTATTACCCTGATGCGCAACTGCCGAAAGTCCAAACCCTGGTTACCGGTCTGGATAACGACATGTTGGTGAGTGATTCATTGATTATCATAAGCCTTGATTATTATTTAGGACCAGGAGCAAAATACCGACCCAATATGTATGAGTACCTGCTGCGGCAATATGTAAAAGAGAACATTGTTCCTTCCACCATGCTTCTTTATGGAATGAACCGCTTTAGTTATAATGATCTTGCCGATGATCGCGCCATAGCCGATATGATGGCCTTCGGTAAGTCATATTACTTTGCCAAACAGATGTTGCCCTGTGTGCCCGATAGTGTTTTTATTTGGTATACCGGGGATGAAATTAAGGGCGCTAAAGAAAATCAGGATATGATCTGGTACCGCCTGATTGAAGACCAGGTGTTGTACTCCACCAACCACATGGTGAAGCAACGCTTTTTAGGTGAACGGCCTTTTACTATAGAAGTGGGCGAGAAATGCCCCGGCCGTATTGCACAATGGGTAGGATGGGAGATTGTAAAAAGTTATATGAAGACCCATCCGGAAACATCGTTGTCGCAATTGATGGAAATGAGTGATGCTGATAAGTTGTTTAAGGAGTCGCGGTATAAGCCGGTGAAAAAATAAATTCTTAGCAGGTTTTAAGCAGATAGTTTTCGTTCATTATTTCTCACCAATAGAAAAAGATGCTTCCTGAAAAATAGCAGAAGTACAATTAATACCATGGCTGTGTGCAGGGTAATAAATAGTGGAGTTCCCATAATCCACACCTCAGCAAGAAATCCACGTTCCAACAAGCCGTTTAGAAAAACAAATCCGTAAACGCCAAAAACCAGAAGGGGTAAAATCATAAATCCAATATTGTAGAGCCAACCTCTTTTGTTCTTTACAGCCCGAAAGGAAGCGATAATTGGGGGAAGCGCCATAAATAAAACAACTGTGCACGCCACCCAATGGAAATAAGGTTCAGCCTCGGTTCCAAGCGTAAGGTTGCGCAGCACCAATCGCTCATCTCCGCCATTCATAAACACCGTCATGATGCGTGCCTGCGGTACATTGGCCCAGATTAATGCAAAGCCAAAGGATTGCCTCTTTGAATCATCATTACGGAGCAGAAGCATTCCGATCCATGCCAGTGTCATCGAAAACATTGGTCCTGCAGCCGTTGGCCAGTACCAATGCGGGTTGCTTTCCTTGCACGACTGACAAATTCTCCACGCGTTGAAGTCGCGATATTCGGGCCAACATCCACAAATAATCTTTCCCACAATAAAATGTGCTATTTCATGTGCTTCACCCATCAGCATGGTAAAGAGAAAGAAGGCAAAAAGATTTTTGGCGTTAAGTTGAAGCTTCACAAACGATTGTTTCCACTAAGACGACAAGCGTTATGTTGAGGTTGCACCTTTGTACTATCTTTGTGTCTAAAACTTTTTCATATGCGATCAAAAATTGTTGCCGGTAACTGGAAAATGAATAAAACGCTGGACGAAGCAAAAGCCCTTGCGTCAGAAATTATCGGCATGGTTGCCGATGAAGTGAAGGGTGAAGTAAAAGTTGTACTGTGTACACCTTTTCCATATTTGATTCCGGTAAAAAACATCCTGGGTAATAGTAGCCGTATTGCTGTTGGGGCACAGAACGCCAGCGAACATGAAGCAGGTGCCTATACTGGAGAAGTTTCATCTGTTATGTTAAAGAGTATGGATGTTCCATACGTTATACTGGGTCACAGTGAACGAAGACAATATTTTGGTGAAGATGGAAAGTTGCTGGCGAAGAAGATTAATGTTGCTTTAAAGCACGGCTTGATTCCAATTTTCTGTTGTGGTGAGCCGCTGGAAGTACGTGAGCGCAATGAACATGAAGCGCTGGTTTGCAGACAAATTGAAGAGGCACTTTTTCATTTAGATCAGGAATCGCTACAGAAAATAGTAATTGCCTATGAACCGGTGTGGGCCATTGGCACCGGTAAAACAGCCTCTTCGCAGCAAGCGCAGGATATGCATGCTGTAATCCGCAAACATTTATCCGGCAAGTATGGTCAGGCTGTGGCCGATTCTATTTCTATTTTATATGGTGGAAGCGTGAATGCCGCCAACGCTAAGGAGTTATTTGCATGTGCTGATGTTGATGGAGGCCTGGTAGGCGGTGCTTCCTTAAAGTCGCGTGAGTTTGTGGAGATTATTAAATCAATTTAATCAATTTGAAGATGTGGTGATTTGAAAATGGAAATAAGCAACCTGTTTAGTAAACGTTCAACCATTGGAGAGCCATTAAAGAGGTACACATATCAATTAACGAATCAGCCCATCTACAAATTTTCAAATTAATTCATCTTCAAATTACTTTATGTACTACTCCCGTCTTCAGGTAATCTGTACCCCCGATTTTTCAGAAATCCTCATGGCTGAAATAGCCGAGGCAGGGTTTGATACGTTCATGGAAACGGAAAAAGGTTTTGAAGCTTTTGTTGAACAAAATCAATTTGATAAACAAAAACTGCAAGACATTAAGGATAAGTATACGCCACTAACCCCAATTGTTTTTTTTATCGACAGGGTTGAAAAGAAAAACTGGAATGAAGAATGGGAAAAGAGTTATGAACCCATCATTGTTGACGACACTATAATCATTCGAGCGCACTTTCATAAACCTGAAAAAATATATCCATACGAAATCATCATCACACCCAAAATGTCTTTTGGCACCGGGCATCATCAAACTACACACCTGATGCTGAAAGCCCAGCTCAACATCGATCACAAAAGCAAACTGGTAATGGATGCCGGTACCGGAACAGCTGTGTTGGCCATTATGGCCTCAAAACTTGGTGCCAGAAAAGTAGAAGCGTTTGATATTGATAGCTGGAGTGTTGAGAATGGTAATGAGAATGCTGAAGTAAATCATTGTGTAAACATCAACATCCAACAAGGTAAAATCAGTGAGTTGACTTTTCCTGAAAGCTTTGACATCATTCTGGCCAACATCAATAAAAATATTCTGCTGGAAGAAATGCATGAGTACGCAACTCGTCTTAAACCTGGCGGAAAATTGTTGCTGAGCGGCTTCTATGAAAAGGACATACCCGATTTGCTTCACGAAGCCCAGCGGTATGATCTCCGTAAGGAGGGATCAGATACCCGCGATGAATGGGCCTGCCTGTTACTGGAAAAGATAATCCATTAGCTTGTACGGAACAGCCCTCCCAGCCGTTAAACCCTCATGCGGTAAAGCGTTTTAGCTTATTTGGGCATTATTTGCGAATTTCGAAGGTTTAAGTTCAGGTGAACCCAACACTCAAATATCTCTTTTACAGTTGTTTCTTCTCGGCTTCAATTGCCTTTGGGCAGAGCGGAAAGAAGACAACCATTGTCCTGAACTTTCCGGACAGTGTAGGCTATGTCCTGGAGAACACACGCAGCACAGAGGGAATCGTGATTGGCAAGGCTTTCCCGCTCGCCTGGAATACCCTGGGGCTTGATCAGCAACAACGTATACAAAAGCAATTTTACCGTATGAAGCGAAAGGGCTATAAACTTCGCCCCAACTTTGTACAATACTTCGGTGCCCTGGTAAATGCTGTTAATGTGGAGGGAGCCGATCCCCAAAAATTAAATGCTTTTCTCAACGTGGTCGATAAGGTGGTTGAAAATTATAAACCCGATAAAGCTCAGAAATTTCTTACCGCCTCCAATACTTTTTTTAAACATCATGCCTTGTTTTTTGATAAGACCTATCGTTTGTATGCGCGTGATGATGACTATGCATTTGAGTTTCTGGAATATATTCCTCCTCCAATTGATACAACCACTCAGGCTCAGGATAATTATGATAATTGGAACGATTGGCCGGAAGAGGAGGAAATTATACCAATAGATACTACGCCTTATTGGATGACCCAACCACCACCTCCCCTGGTTGAAGGTGCTGTTATACGTTTTAACCGGGTAACACTGAATTTTGTAACCGCATACGATTCTGTTTCTTTTCGCAATACCAAAGGAGTTTTTTCACTTACCGATAATTTGTTTGTAGGCGAAGAAGGAAGATTTGATTGGTCGCCAGCAGGGCTCAATCCTGATGAGGTGTATGCCAACTTTAAAGAATACAGTTTTAATGTTCGCAAACCTGAACTGAAGTCGGATTTGGTAATGCTGAATTATACAGGCAAAACGCCAGGTTTTGTTGCCGGCAGGTTCGAATTCCGATCACAACCACGCAAAGATTCTGTTGCTTCATCCTATCCACGGTTTACTTCGTATGAATCGAACCTGGAGATTAAAGGCGTGGGAACAGAACGCATGAAATACACAGGTGGATTTTCACTGCACGGCCCGTTGGTTAAAAGCAGCAATGTAAACGGTGATCTGGCAACGCTGTTGGTTCTCGATAGCATTGGAAACACAAAGTTTAAGGCTCGTTCGAAGGAATTTTTGTTTAAAGATTCAACGGTTGCAGCCGATCGTTCAGTGTTTACCATCTTTCAGGACAACGATTCGATAAACCACCACGCTGTTCGCCTGCGCTACGATTACAGTAAAGAGAAAGTAGTCGTGCAGGGAGAAAAAGGCAATATGCGCAACACCCCGTTTACGGCAACTTTTTTCAACATGGATTTCTCAGCTAACATGATTCGCTGGGACCTGAAAACGGATAGCCTCGATATTTATGCGCAGATGGGTAGCGGTATGGCACCTATGGTTATTGAATCGGCAGATTATTATGATCCATTGGATTATGCCGCATTGAAGGGCATAGGTTTCAATTTTCATCCATTGGGTATTGTGGCGCGTTACTGCATCGAAAATAATACCCGCGAACTCCATACGGGTGATATTGCACAACGCTATGGAATAGATATTCTGGCCACACAAAAGGCCATAGAGTTTCTGGCGCAAAAAGGATTAGTAGAGTACTGGCCGCAAGGTGATTTAGTAATCGTAAAGGAGAAAGCGATAATCCAATACCTGGCCTCGAAAGGTGAATCGGACTACGACAACCTGAAGATACATTCCGTAGCTGGTACTTACGCCACACTGGATTTACTTTCACCGAACAAGCCCAACGCAACCATAAATTTCACCGATCGCAACATGGTTGTTCGTGGAGTGGAAGAGTTTAGCGTGAGTGACTCACTGAACGTAATAATTAAACCAGACAGCGCTGTTATTACCATACTGCAAAACCGCGACATCAAGTTTAACGGCACCATCACAGCAGGTAACTTTGAAATCACCGGCAAAAGCTTCACACTCAAGTACGATAGCTTCTTCATTAACCTTACCCACATCGACTCCATTAACTTTTTTGCGATGGAGCGAAACGCACAGGGCCAAATGATTCGCAAGAAAATCAACAACTCCATGGTAGGTGCCGATTCCCTGGCCGCTGCCGAGGGTGGGCTGGGTGATTTATCGAAATCATCGGGTACCTTGTTCATTAGCAGGCCGAATAATAAATCCGGAAGAATGCGCATTCCAAACTATCCCAGGCTGGATGCTACAACGGGTGGTGTGATTTATTTTAACCGGCCAGAAGTGTTGAATGGTGTTTATGACCAATCCGTATTTTTTGCGATACCTCCATTTAAATTGGATAGTTTGAACGATGCCGATCCGACAGCGATTAACTTCAAAGGCACTTTTGTTTCCAGTGGCATGTTTCCAAGTTTCAAGGAAAAGCTGCATACCATGCCTGATAAGTCGCTTGGGTTTGAGCACATAGTTCCTAAAGGTGGCTATCAATTGTATAAGGGCGATGGTAAACTAAACGGTATAATCCGGCTGGACAATCGTGGCATACGATCAACCGGTGTGGTGAACTATTATGCAGCCACAGTGAGGTCCAATGATTTTGTATTCTATCCGGATTCTGTAGTGGCCAAAGGTGATCGCGCTATCGTTGAAGAAAAACAAATTGGATCAGTAACATTTCCACAGGCATCTTTTTCTGATTATCAAATGAAGTGGTTACCCAAGCAGGATCAGATGCGGCTGCGCAACACACGTTCTCCTTTTAATTTTTATGACTCCACCGCTCAGTTAACCGGTCAGGTTATTGTCTCTAAAAATGGCGTTTCAGGTTCGGGCCGGCTGGATACCCGCGGTACAGAAATTCGTTCCCGTGATATGACTTTTTCCGGAAAGGATTTCGGTGCACGTAATTCCAGGTTCAGGGCCAAATCGGCTGATCCAAATAAACCCCTTATTGACGGAACAGATGTACGGGTGCGATTTAACCTGGCACAGAACTATGCGGATATCAGTCCGGAGATTGCCGGAGAGGCTGCTATCGAGTTTCCGTACGCGCAGTTCAAAACCTCCATTCCCAACGCACGGTGGGATCTGACCACACAAAAAATCACCATGACAAAAGGTGAGAATGAGCCCATTGAAAATTCATATTTCTACACCACCCGAAAAGATCTTGATTCGTTAAGCTTTTATGCGGAGAAGGCAGAGTATGATCTAAAAACTCAGGAACTTAAAGTAAGCGGTATACCATACATTATCGTAGCGGATGCGAAGATCACTCCTGAAAACGGTCAGGTGCTTATTCTGGAAAATGCAAAAATAGGCACACTTAAAAATACCACCATAGTTATAGATACATTAAACGGTTATCACCGGTTAACCGATGGTGTGGTAGATGTTATCTCACGTAAAGAATTTTCAGGATATGCCACCTATCAGTATGTAAACTTTTTGAACGATACGTTTGCTATAAAAATGACCGACTTCCATCTCGAATCGGTTACTGAAGCACAGAGCACGAAGCGTATAGGACTTGGCCGTAAGCAATCAACAGCCTCTTTACAAACCGTAGCAACAGGAGCAGTTGCTGAGCGCGACCATTTGGTATTGGGAGCCGGTATGTTTTACAAAGGCGACATGATTATGTACGCTACCAAACCAGCGCTTACCCTGAACGGAAGCATCAAGCTTGATATCAAGAAAATCAAAAACTACAACGCCTGGATTCGTTATGAACAAACCGGTGATGAGACAGAAGTATTGATCAACTTTGACAATGCACTTACCGAGGATGGCCGCAGGGTTGGTGCAGGTCTTCACTTTGCTGCTGCCGACAATAACTTATACATCTCTTTTTTGAATGAGAAACTGGACGATGATGATGACTTCTTCCTTCCGAGCGGCACACTGCATTATGATGTGGAAAGTAAGGAGTACCGTATTGAAGACCGGGAGAAAGCCGCGGGCAATAAATTATCAGGTAAAGTATTTGCCTATAATGACGAAACAGCAAGTGTTCGCTTTGAAGGTCCGATAAATTTTTTCAGAGGGACAAAAGATTTTGATATAACCGCCAGCGCCATCGGGCAGGGCAATATGGAGAACAATGAGATTCGCATGAATAGCCTCGTGATGGTAAACACCACAGCAGCGTCCACGGCATTTGATATCATGGCACGCGATCTTCAAAATGTAATTAAGAATGAAGGTGCTGAAGAGGGGCTGGGTGATCCTACTGAATTACTGTATAAAATCGCAGACATTGTTGGAGAGCGTACGGCCAAAGAATATGAAACCCGATCTGCTCAAGGTTATGTATCACTGGGTGCTATTGCACAAACGGCCAAACCACTAACCTTTGCCAATGTAAACTTTAAATGGTCGCCTAAACACAGGGCTTTTTACAGCGAAGGAAGTTTAGGACTTTCCAATATCAATCGCCAGGATATTAACGGAGCCTTTGAAGGCTTCATGGAAATTAAAAAAGATGAAGACGGATTGCCTGTATTCAATGTGTTCTTTAAAGCTTCCCCAGACTCGTGGTACTTCTTTAGCTATGAAGATAATCGTCTGCTGATGTTCTCTTCCAATGAGGAGTTTAATACCACGGTTTACAAACGTACAAACTCAGGTAAGGCAAAAATCGGGGAAATGATTTTTGTTCCGGCTACGGAAGACGAAACCCTCGAATTTGTAAACCGTTTCCGTAACCAGTACTACGGTATTCAGGTACCCTATAATTTAAGTGGCGGATCAGCCATTAAAAAGAAGCAGGAGAAGAAGGATGATGACGATGGGTTTTAACCAAGGTGCACTGCGTAGATTAGTTTAGGAAATGGAATCCAGAGGAGTTCAGTACCTTAAGCAAAATGTATTTTATATCCACCTATGTATATCATCATTTGGGAATACAAAATCCACCCCGTCCACAAATCTCAGTTTTTGGAATACTATAAGCCCGATGGCCTGTGGACGAAGTTCTTTCGACAGGCTGAGAATTATATTTCTACTGATCTTCTCATGTCGGAAGCAAAAGAGCATACTTTCATAACGATTGATAAATGGGTATCCAAGGAATCTTATGAAACCTTTCTAAAGACACACGAAACCAAGTACCTTGAATTGGATTTGATTTGCGAACGATTAACCTCAAGTGAGAAACAGATCGGAAAGTATTTCGCATTCGTAGAATAAAAACTAATTTCACATATCTAAATAAATATCATGGTTAAGCAATACATTGAATCCAATCAACAACGTTTTCTGGATGAACTTTTTGAACTGCTACGCATCCCATCGGTAAGTGCTGATAGTCGCCTGAAAGGTGATGTGCGCAAGGCCGCTGAGTTTTTGGTGAATAAATTTAAAGAGGCCGGAGTAGATACGGTTGAACTATGCGAAACAAAAGGTCACCCTATTGTTTTTGCTGAAAAGATTGTAAACCCTTCCTTACCTACTGTTTTGGTTTACGGCCATTACGATGTGCAGCCACCCGATCCGCTCGATTTATGGCATTCGCCACCATTTGAACCGGTCATTAAGGATGGAAAAATTTATGCCCGTGGCTCCTGTGACGATAAAGGACAGGTGTACATGCACGTGAAGGCTTTTGAGACCATGATGAAATTGAAGACGCTTCCCTGTAACGTTAAGTTCATGGTAGAGGGCGAAGAGGAAGTGGGCTCCGATAACCTGGGAACTTTTGTTCGGGAAAATAAAAACAAACTGAAAGCAGACATTATCCTCGTGTCAGATACCGCTATTATTTCACTGGATCATCCATCTATAACCGCTGGCTTACGCGGATTGAGTTATATGGAAGTGGAGGTTACCGGACCTAACCGCGATTTACACTCGGGTGTTTATGGGGGAGCCGTGGCTAACCCGGTAAATGTTTTAAGCAAAATGATAGCCTCGCTGCACGATGAAAACGGTCGCGTTACCATTCCAGGCTTTTACGACAAAGTAGTTGAGTTAAGTGCTGCGGATCGCGAAGCGATTAATAAGGCACCATTTAGTTTAGATAATTACAAGAAGGAATTAGGCATTGATGATATACAGGGAGAAAAAGGTTATACGACATTAGAGCGTACCGGCATCCGCCCAACACTGGATGTGAATGGAATTTGGGGAGGCTATACCGGTGAAGGTGCAAAAACCGTGTTGCCATCAAAAGCGTTTGCAAAAATTTCAATGCGACTGGTGCCCAACCAAAGTAATGAAGAGATAACAGAATTATTTACAAAGCATTTCAATGCAATAGCACCGAAGTCTGTAAAGGTAAAAGTAACCGCACTGCATGGTGGTCAGCCTGCTGTTACACCAACCGACTCAGCAGCGTTCAAAGCAGCCAGTGCTGCTTTTCAGGAAGTGTGGGGTAAGAAACCCATACCAACACGCGATGGTGGAAGCATTCCTATTGTTGCTTTGTTTAAAGATGAACTGGGTTTAGATACCGTGCTGATGGGATTTGGTTTGGATTCAGACGCGATACATTCACCCAATGAACATTATGGGGTAAAGAATTTCTTGCTGGGCATCGAAACCATTGTTGCTTTCTATAATCATTATTCGAAGAGCAATTGATCACAGAAGCCATCTCAAAAATACAACCGTCATTGCGAGCTGCAGCGAAGCAATCCCAATTTCAACATAGAAAACGGGATTGCTTCGGTCGTTCCTCCCTCGCAATGACGTACTCTTTATTTTTGAAATGGCACCTAGTAACATTAAGCCATTAAATAAATGGTTAACGTTACCAAAGCATGAACTACACGCTACACATTTCTGCAAGCGCCATCAGCACCACGGTGCTGTTGGTGGTAATGTTTTCCATTTCGCTGATCACAGGGGTTAATCAACAGTATTTTGAAACGGTTGATTCCTACACCGCTTATCTTGATGCACTGCGCTCAGGTGATTCAGTGCTACGAGTACTATTAACCATTGATGGGTTGTTCATTGCATCGTATTGGCTTCTTGGAATTTTTTTAGTGCTTGCTTTATGGCGTGATGATCGTAGGTTTTTACTTGCCCTCTCAGTTGCTTGCATCTCTATAACAGCAATTTTGGATTTAATGGAGAACAGTGAATTCATCATGTTCATGGAATCACTGAAAAGTGAATTAGCGATACCTCCATCCGATATCCAAAAGGTAATGGTTATGGGTTTGGTAAAATGGGCCCTTGCCTACTTTGCATTTCTGTTTTTAGGTTTTGTTTTTCCTCTGACAACGAAAACAGAACGGGCAGCGGCATTTATCATGAAGTTTGTGCTTTTGCCAATAGGGATTCTTGTTTTTACACTTCCCGCTTCTCCGGCATTGCTTTATGCTCATCTGGCCAGGTTCGTGTTGCTGGTTGTACTCTTGTTACTTATTGCCACAAGCGCCAGGAATTGGGGTAAAAATGTCGTCCGCTCGTCATAATTCTTTGCTTTTTCGTCTTAGCGCAACAATCAAACAACTATTTTGCGCCTCACTGTGTTATGCTACCATTCCTAAAAGGAAACTGTTATGATTAAGTACATTCTTCCTGTTTTCTTCCTGTTTGCAACATCACTGTTATCAGCACAGATTCTCACGCCCGTACGGTGGACCTGGGAGACCTCTAAAACATCGGTAAAGACCGGTGAGCAGCTCGATCTTATTTTCAGAGTAACTACCGATAAGGACTGGTACGTTTATGCCAACGATTTTGATCCGGATTGCGGACCGTTATTAACTACCGTAACCCTTACTCCGCATGCCAGCTTTGAACTTGTAGGAACGCTAAAAGCCATTAACCCAATTGATAAGCACGATGAAATTTTTGATTGTGATGTAAAAATATTCAAGGGCAAAGGTGAGTTCAGGCAAACCATTCGTGTGTTGAGTAAAGACCTGATAGTAGCCGGAGTATACGAAGGGCAGACCTGTACTGAGGTTGACGGTAAATGCATTCCGTTTGATGGAGAGTTTTCATTCACTGGCCTTACTGTAACGGGTGAACCAATTAAATCAAAAAAAGCAAGCGAGCCGAAGCAGGAGAAAATTCAACAGGCCGAAGTAATTGAATCGCCAAAAGAAGAAGTACCGCCTGTTCGCTACGGTGCCGTGCAGGGCCCTATACTGGATAAATCGATTTTGGAAGGAGAACCAAGTTATGGTAACGAATCGTTTTGGGCGTTGCTGGTATTTGCTTTTCTGGCTGGCTTTGCCGCGTTGATTACACCCTGTGTATTTCCAATGGTTCCCATGACGGTTACTTTCTTTCTCAAAGACACACAGACAAAACGAGAGGGAATTAAGAAGGCATTAATTTTTGGAATATCCATAATCGTGCTGTACTCATCAGCCGGAACATTGTTTGCCATACTGCTGGGTCCTGAAGGACTAAATGCTATGGCTACCAACTGGGCACTTAATCTTTTTATATTTTTTGTATTTATAATTTTTGCGCTCTCCTTTTTCGGGTTGTTTGAAATTAATGCACCCTACAAACTTGTAAACAAGGTTGATCAACAAGCTGAAAAAGGAGGTTTGATCGGTGTATTTTTTATGGCGTTTACGCTGGTACTGATATCGTTTAGTTGCACGGTTCCGATTGTAGGCAGTGTACTGGCGTTGTCGGCTGGTGGGGAGGTACTCAAGCCAATTTTAATGATGCTTTCGTATTCTATCGCCTTTGCATTACCCTTTACCTTCTTTGCTTTTTTTCCTGAGATGGTTAAAAGCTTGCCGAAATCGGGCGGCTGGCTTAACTCCGTTAAAGTAACGCTCGGTTTTTTGGAGTTGGCGCTTGCGCTTAAGTTTTTCAGCATTGCCGATCAGGCTTACCACTGGCGTTTACTCGATCGCGATACAAACATTGCGCTATGGATTGTCATTTTTTCGTTATTGGGTTTCTACCTGTTGGGTAAGATTCGCATGCCGCACGATAGTTCGTTAGAAAAAATTTCAGTGCCACGATTACTATTGGCCACGGTTGTTTTTTCTTTTGTGATTTACCTGGTGCCGGGTTTATGGGGAGCACCGTTGAAAGCATTGGCCGGCTATCTTCCACCGCAGCACACGCATGATTTTGATTTGGTAGCAATGACCCGCAGTGTACGGAGTAATGAGATCTGTGACTTACCCAAGTATACGGACTTCCTGCACCTGCCGCATGGACTCAATGGCTATTTTGATTATGAGCAAGCGCTGGCTTGTGCACGTCAGCAGAATAAGCCATTGTTTATCGACTTCACCGGCCATGGTTGTACGAATTGTCGTGAAATGGAGGCTGTAGTGTGGAGTGATCCGACTGTGTTGGACCGGTTGAAAAATGATTTCATAATTGTAGCCCTATATGTTGATGACAAAACACAGCTCCCGGAAGCAGAATGGTTTACATCAAGTTATGATGGAAAGGTGAAAAAGACCATCGGCAAAAAGAATGCAGATTTACAGATTGCTAATCTTGACAATAATGCACAACCGTTCTATGTGTTGGTTGGAACGGATGAGCGCGTGCTTGCCTGGCCCTATGATTACGATAAGAGTGTGGAAAATTTTGTACGCTTTCTTGAAAGTGGCAAGAAGAAATTTGAAGAACTGTATAAGTAGTTTTACTTCTGCGCAGAAGATTTTAAGGGCTGTAGTAAATATGCAAGACCGTTAAGTTTAATCTCATAAAGGGTAGCCAGTAATTCTCCCAATTTGCCCTTCGGAAACCCCTTTCGATGGAACCACTCCACATAAAAATCAGGGAGGTCACACAGTACTGTGCCCTTGTATTTGCCAAAAGGCATCTTCATGGTTACAAGTTCGGTCAGTACATGTTTGTCCATAGTTGATTAATGACTTTAAAATTGAACAAATTCGCAAATTCTGCTACATTTACCTGAGTAAGCACAGGTTATAAACCTGAATTTTTTAATCTTTAGGCCAATTTTTTAAACCGTATAACTGAAACAATGGTCAACCGATGGTTCATTAGTTTATGTATTACCTTGTTTCTGGGGATTTTCATGTTCAGTGATTTCACCCTCCGCGAAGAATTTGCACACGAATCAGGGGAACCGTTGATGATAAATTTTGACTGGAAAACCCCAACGGTTTTGTACGGGATGATCGTAGATGATCTGCATGTAATTGAAGACAAAGTTAAGCGCAATCAATTTCTGTCCGACATTATGCGTGAATATAATGTTCCTGTAAAGCTGATCAATCAGGTAGCGGGTTTACCACGAAATGTTTTTGATGTGCGGAAGATTGCACCCGATAAGAAGTTTACATTCATTTGCAGCCCCGACTCCCTTCGTGTACCGAAAGTATTTGTGTACGAGCCCAACGCTATCGATTACGTTGTTTTTCGCTTCGAGGATTCCCTGCGTGTGGATGTGTGTCAGCGCGAAGTAACGGTAGTTGAAAAAACAATTTCTGGAATTATCAACTCATCATTATCCCATACTATTTATGAGATGGGAATATCGCATGAACTCACCAATAAGTTTGTCGACATTTTTGCCTGGCAGGTTGACTTTCAGCGCTTACAGCGGGGCGATCAGTTTAAACTAATCTATGAAGAGCAACAGGTTGATGGAAGACCAATTGGAATAAAAAAGATCAATGGTATTTACTTCAATCATTTTGGCAGTGGTTATTATGCTGTTCCTTTTGATCAAGGTAATGGGTTGGATTATTTTGATGAAGATGGTAAGAGCCTTCGCAAAGCGTTGCTCAAGTATCCCATTGAATTCACACGGATAAGTTCACGTTATTCAGGAAACAGGTTTCATCCCGTACAAAAAGTATGGAAGCCCCATTTAGGTACCGACTTTGCTGCGCCTGAAGGAACTCCTATACGATCGGTTGGTGATGGCACGGTAGAGGAGGCGCAGTATAAATCCAATAACGGTAATTACGTTAAGATAAGGCACAACGGCACTTACACTACGCAGTATCTTCATATGTCGAAAATAGCACCCGGTATAAAACCCGGCACGCGTGTACGACAAGGTCAGTGGATTGGCAATGTGGGCAGCACCGGCTTGGCCACTGGTCCGCATGTGTGCTATCGCTTTTGGAAAAATGGTGTTCAGGTAGATGCGCTTCGCGTGGAGCTTCCGCCTTCTGAGCCCATACTTCCAGAGCATCAATCGCGATTCGAAGCAACAAAAGCCGAGGTGATAAAGCAACTCAACGCTATTCCTGGTCCGCTACCGAATACGTTTGCTGCAGCATTCTAAGCTGGTATTGTGCCGGTAATACGCTACTCAGAAAAAATACAGTTAACTTTTCCAACTTTACAGGACTATTTTCGTCTAACTTATCGTTATCGAAAAGATGCGAAGTACTGCCCTCATACTTTTTTTAGTGAGTACATCTATCGTCAATGCGCAGAAGGTTGCATTGGTGCTAAGCGGAGGTGGGGCAAAGGGTATTGCTCATGTGGGGGTGCTTAAGGCTTTGGAAGAGAATGAAATCCCAATTGATTTTATTGTGGGCACATCTATGGGGGGCATTGTTGGTGGTGCTTACGCAGCCGGCTTTAGTCCGCAGCAAATAGAGGCCATGGTTCTTTCAGAGGAATTTTTGCGCTGGGTGACCGGGCAACCGGAAAAGGGGTCAAACTTTCATTACTATACTCATGAGGCTACACCGGATTTTTTACGTTTGAATCTTTCTCTTGATTCAGCACGAACATTTCAATTTAACACCAGCTTCACAAATGACGCCTCATTAAATTTTGCATTAACTGATAAAATTGGTGCAGCATCATCAGTTTCAGGCAATAATTTTGATAGTCTGTTTGTTCCCTTCAGGGTTGTAGCAGCTGATATCTTTTCGCAGAATCAGGTAATTCTATCAAAGGGTTCTTTAAGTGAAGCGCTACGGGCAACACAAACGGTTCCATTTGTGTATACACCCGTTCGGGTAGAGGGGAAGTATTTGTTTGATGGAGGAGTCTATAATAATTTTCCGGTTGATGTTGCTCAACGGGAGTTTAACCCTGAAATAATCATAGGCTCCAATGTCTCTTCCAAAATTTATAATGAATATCCCTATGATGATGATGACAACCTTATCAGTCGGTCATTGATTTATATGTTATTAGACAAATCAAATCCTGACGCCATTCCGGAAACAGGAATTTATATACAACCAGATCTTAAACCCTATACGGCATTTGACTTCTCGCGTGCCAGGGCTATGATCGATAGTGGATATTGGCAAACGATTCGTCAACTTGATGAGATAAGAAAAAAAATTGATGCCAGACAACCGGTAACCCAGGTTAATCAACTTCGGAGCGAATTCAGGGCAAAGACTAAACCCATTATTGCTGATAAACTGGAGTTTAGAAATTTCAGCGTACAGCAGCAAAAGTATATCCGGAGAATTTTTAACCTTCATGGCGACCAGACAAAGCCCTTGAAGCTGGAGGAAGTAAAGGAGGGTTATTTTAAGCTCGTAGCTGAGCCTTACTTTAATAATGTTTTCCCCACAATTAAGTACTTGCCAGAAGAGGCAAGCTATGTATTACAACTTACCAGGCGACCTCAGAAAAATTTTCAGGTAGATTTTGGCGGTGTTCTTGCCACGCGCAACATCAGCAATATTTATCTTGGTTTAAATTATTACTATTTCAGGAATGCACTCACGCATGTTTACCTGGGGCTGCAAACAGGAAGTTTTTATAAATCTTTTGTAGCGAATACACGAATTGACCTTCCTTATTTGGGTAGGTTCTATATACAGCCGGAGGTGGTCTATAATGATTGGGATTTTATTGAGAGCACAGATCTGCTTCAAAAAAGTTCACCAACAGTTCTTAAACGTTTTGATAGAAAATTAGGGATTAGCTTTGGTTGGCCTTTAGGCGATAGAATAAAAAGTGATTTTTCATTTTCCGGCTTTACAAATAGTGACCGATACTCCAACTCAAAATCATTTAACAGTTTAGATACCTTGGATAACCTAAGTCTGGATGGTTATAAAACCGGACTCCGTCTGACCATTAATGATCTGAATCGAAAACAATATGCCTCATTAGGTAAATCATACTCCCTTAGTGTTTATTATTTACACGTTCGTGAAAACTATGAGCCCGGAACAACCTCAGTAAGCCCGGTTCCGGTTACTAAAAACCATCAGTGGTTTCGGTTACGCGCAACAGCGGAACACTATTTTAGCAGGGGCTCATTCAGGCCGGGCTTCTATGCAGACGTAGTTTTTTCAAACCAACCTTTCTTTCAAAACTATTTTGGTACCATCATAAACACTCCGGCATTTTATCCGATCCAGGATAGCCGCACCTTAATATTGGAAAACTTCCGTTCAACAAATTACCTTGCCTTGGGTGCGCGCAATGTAATAGTGGTGCAGCCGCGCACCCTTGACATTCGTGTTGAGGGCTATCTGTTTAAGCCGCTCGAATATATACTGGAGGGCCAAAATCAGGAAGCTTACACAAACACATCCTTAACTACCCTTTTCTTTGCAGGTTCAACCAGCCTGGTCTATCATTCACCCATCGGACCAATCAGTTTAAGTGCCAATTATTATGATGATGCAGAGAACAAATTCGGCCTTTTGTTTCATGTAGGTTTTCTATTGTTTAACCGACATACATTGGAGGATTAGTTGCCGGTTTTTCTGATATTTTGCCATAAGCAGGTTAATCAGGTGTTTTGCGTTAAGCGAACCCTATGTATTATTTTCGGTCAATTTTGATTTTTTCGCTAAGTTTAGCCTTTCATTTTAAACCTATACGTGGCTTCATGAGAAGATATATACCCCTACTGCTCCTGTTAACAATTCCGGTTTTTAGCGGGCTAGCGCAAACCGTGCAATGGGCATCTAAAGTGCTTGAATTTTCTTCTGAGCTTACCCCCATACAATATTCTGCCAATCAGGTTTTAGGTAAGCCTAATGTGCTTCCAGCAGGCGGGCAAAACCCAAATGCATGGGCTCCTGACAAGCCTAACCGTAAGGAATTTTTAAAGTTGGGGTTCGACACACCACTTAGCATTCAACAAGTAGCGGTAGCGGAGTCACATAGCCCGAGTGCCATTAGCCGGGTATTGGTTTATGATGAAGCCGGTAAAGAGTATGAGGTAATGACCTTAAATCCGGGTGCTGTTCCTATTAAGGCCATGATGCGTAATATCTTCTTTGAGAAAACGCCTTATAAAGTTAAAGCCGTGAAACTGGAGTTTGATGGCGCAGCCGTACCAGATTACTTTGGTATAGATGCGGTAGCGATATCGGATTCCAATTATCCTATTGTTGCTTTTATACCAAAGCCTGCATTACTGGCTTCCGGAATTGTTATTGAACAGCTTGATGAAAATGTAAACAGTGAGTTCAGTGAGCTTAATCCAATTCTTTCTCCGGATGGCAAAACCCTTTACTTCAGCCGCAGAAACCACCCGGGAAATATCGGAGGTGTTAATGATAAAGAAGATATTTGGTACTCGGAATTAGGAGAAGATGGAAAGTGGCAATTGGCAAAAAATATGGGTCCGCAATTCAATAATGCGTACCCCAACTTTGTAAACTCCATTAATTCCATGACCCCGGATGGTCGCACGGCACTAATGTTACTGGGCAACAAATACCTGGATAATGGTAAAATGCAGGCTGGCGTTTCTGTAAGCACAAACGTAGGGGGTACCTGGACAAAGCCTGCAGCTCTTAACATTACCAACGATTATAACTTTAATGAAAAGGCAAACTATTTCTTAGCCAACAATCGTCAAACCATGATCCTCTCCGTTGAACGCGAAGACTCCAATGGTGATCGGGATTTGTATGTTTCTCTTATGAAGGCCGATAGCGTATGGACAGAACCTATGAATCTTGGTAGTGTTATTAATACAGCGGGTGAGGAATCCGCACCATTTTTAGCAGCTGATGATGTAACCTTATACTTTTCTTCCAATGGCTTTAGCGGCTATGGCGGTACCGATATTTACGTATCCAAGCGATTGGATGATACCTGGACAAATTGGTCGGATCCTGAAAACCTGGGCCCGGAGATCAACTCACCATTAGAAGACTTATTCTTTAATATTCCGAACAACAGTGATTTCGCTTATTACTCACGTGGTGTAACAGAGACCAATATGGACATTTTCAGGGTTAAGCTTCCGATTTTGCGTAGCCCTGAGCCTTGGGTAACGGTAAGGGGTAAGCTTGTTGATGCTGAAACAGGAAAACCCATAGGTGCGAAAATTATTTATGAGCGCTTGCCGGACGGAACGGATGTAGGTATCGCGCAATCAAATCCCGAAACAGGCGAATACGAAATTAAACTTCCTGCAGGTCATTTATATGGTGTGCGCGCAGAGGCGAAAGATCACATCTCAGAAAGCCAAAACCTTGATTTAAGAGATATTACAAGTGATGTTATAATTGCCAATAAAGATTTCACCCTACAACCAATACAGGTTGCGCGTATCGATGAGAATGCCTTGATTACACTCAATAACATCTTCTTTGATTTTGATAAAGCTGTTCTTAAACCCGAATCATTCTCTGAATTGAACAGGATAGTTACATTGATGAAAGAAAGAATAGGCATGAGTGTATCCATAACAGGCCATACCTGCGATATTGGTGAAGAGAACTATAACCTCGGCCTTTCTGAGCGCAGGGCCAAAGCAGTACAGAAATACCTGGTGGATAAAGGCATCGAGCAAGGAAGAATTGATGTTAAATTCTTTGGTGAAAGTCAACCGACTGTTCCTAATAGCAATATGGAAAACAGAAGAAAGAACAGAAGGGTAGAGTTTAAAATTGTGAAACTTTAATAAGTCGAAGCATGAGAGCTTTATTCATTTGTGTGTTCAGTATTTTTTCAATCACAGTATTTTCTCAGGCTGATAGCCTGGTGATTGCTCAGGGGAAAATCATAAGTGCTGATACCAAAGAGCCAATAGTGGCCCGCATCACCTATCAAAGTTTGCCTTATGGTAGCAGGCTGGGTGTTATTAATAACAGCTCATTCTCTTTTCCTCTATTTGATGGAGAACGTTATGCTATTACGGTTGATGCCGTTGGTTATGCATCCGTAAAGTATATGCTTGACCCGGCCGAGGCTAATGATGAAAAAAGAGTAGTAAAAGATATTGAACTTCATCACACTACCGGTAATCCAAACAAGAAACAAATAGTTGGCTCAGTTATGCGTTTGGACAACCTGATTTTCGAGGTAGCCAAGGCTAAAATTGATCCTGATTCTTATGCTGAATTAGATTTATTGGTAAGCATGATGAACGAACACAAATCGATGGTGATCCAATTGGAGGGGCATACGGATTACTTGGGGGACCCGGGTAAAAACATGAAACTTTCCCAGCAACGTGTTGATGCTGTGCGCGATTATTTAGTAGGAAAAGGTGTACACAAACATCGGATTAAGCTTAAAGCTTTTGGTGGAACGATGCCCCTTTCACATGATAGTACCCCCGAAGCACACAGATTAAATAGACGTGTGGAAGTTAGGATCTTGCACGAATAGGGCAGATCTAGAGCTAAAGTTTAGCCATCACCACCATGGCTTTATAACGAATGGTCTGAAGCTCTTTTTTGCATAGAGTCTTCTCCTGCTCTTTCAGGTTGCTTTCGTGTACAGCCAATAAAAGTATTTCAGATAACTCCTCAATACGGGGCGAAGCATAACGATCGATAGCACGTCCAAGATAATACACCGCTTTTTGAAGTGCCTTTTGATTAAAGGACTCTACCGCCAGGTTATAATAGAGCAATCCAATAAGTTCGTTCTGTGATACAACATTGTATAGATCGAATGAGTATTGGTAATAGAAAAGTGAAGGGTCAGCGGGTTGAATGCCTTGATGACGATACTGTTCTATGCGCAAAGCAATTTTTTCAGCCGAAGTAACAAATCCTTCCTGCGGATCAGTTACCTCCATCAATACTTCTCCTTCATGGGTTTGTGCCAGAATAAAAATGTGGTAATTGGTTTCTATTACCTGATGGTCGATTCTAAAATGATTCAGAATAAGGGAATATAAAATAGTTCCGGTAAGACAGTTGTAAGCGCCAGTATCAAATACTGAGGCAAACGTGGTGTTTGTTGTGAAGCGCTTCAAAAACTGCTGATGTGTACGATTGAAAACATGTCGCAAAAATTGTGTCTCACTCTTAGTGCTGGCCTTCTTTTTAGAAAGCTTATCAATAAAACTCGTCCATGCCGCCTGATCAATTGATGCATTTGTTGTAGCCAGGTAGGGTTGTAACGCATCTGCCGAAACAGCGGGCAATTCAGCCATAGTAGCCCAGCCAGCCTCAGCTTTTACGAAGCTAAAAATGAGCAGCAATATGACTGGTCCTAATCGCAATGTTACCGCAATGTTAATTTTATGTTACCAAAGTTAATAATACGGTAATATAAGTCAACCGGCTTAACAAATACTTAATATTGCCTGTTTTTGAGGATTTATGTCAGAAAGGCGCCTGATTATGTAGAAAAGTGTTTTTTGAAGGAATTTTAGTCTTTTCCGGTCCTAAAAGTGGGTCTAACCTTGAGTAAGCCAAATTACCCCGCTGTTTAAGGCCTTTATCTAAGGTAAGTATGAATCCATCCAGAAATCGGGCCCTCAGAGATAAGTAAATCCGATTTATTTCTTCTCCAAAATATTCCTTGCCGATCATAAGGAAATGACGGCATAGGTTAAGGAGTACAGCCAGTAATGATTGCTATTCTCGTAAAAAATAAATTCACAGGGCCTTTAAATTCATATTACGATAGGCTGCTGCTCTTGTCTTTAAATGCAGAGAATTAAACCTTCTGTTTTTGTAATTTTGAAGTCCATTCCTGTGTTATAGAAATAATTAAATAGACTCCTTTTTATGATGAAGAAAATTTTGATCGTTTTAGGCGTATTGCTGATCATTCTGGTAGCAGCTGCGTTTATTGTGCCCGTAGTTTTTAAAGATAAAATCAAGGCCGCTATTGACAAAGAGTTGGCTAAGTCAATTAACGCAGATGTTGTTTTTGATGTAGATAAATTTAGTCTTAGCCTTTTCAGGAATTTCCCCAACCTTACTGCAGAGATGCGTGACTTCGGTGTGTTTAACCGCGAACCTTTTGCCGGGGAATACTTATTTGCCGCGGAAGCACTTCAGGTTGAAGTAAACCTGAAAAATGCTTTGTTTGGTGATGAGTTAAGGATTAAAGGTTTAACCTTAGTTCAGCCCTTGATTAATATTATTGTGTTGGAAGATGGTCGTGCAAATTATGATATCACATTTCCAACAGATGAAGTGGTGGATGCAACTGAAGAACCAACCCAGTTTTCATTTGGCATCGATCACTGGCAGATTATTGATGGTGATATTGTTTATGATGACCGTTCATTACCATTTACACTCGCATTGAAAAGTGTTAACCATTCCGGTAGTGGTGACTTCACACAGGATGTTTTTGATCTCAAGACAAGCACAACAGCTGATACACTTACAGTTAAATATGATGGTGTTGAATACCTCACCAATAAGCGGGCCACCCTGGATGCTATTATTTCGATCAGTGAGGAGTATACTAAATATACCTTCAAGGAAAACACAACAAAGATCAATGACTTTGCCATGAGTTTTGATGGCTGGTTTAAAATGAATGAGAACGATTACGGGATGGATATCGCATTCAGCAGTCCCGAGAACACCTTCAGGAGTTTGTTGTCCTTAGTACCCGGCATGTACTCCGAAAGTTTTGCGAACATGAAAACGGAAGGCGACCTGAAATTCTCAGGCTTTGTAAAGGGAACATACAGTGACACCCAGATGCCGGCTTTTCAGGTTAACCTGAATGTACTGGACGCCATGTTTCAATACCCTGATTTACCCACTGCGGTTAATAACATTAACCTGAACGTATTGATCGATAACCCGGACGGCAACATAGACAACACGGTTATTGATGTGAAGAATTTTCACATGGATTTTGGGGCCAATCCATTTGATGCCCGTGCACTCATCAGCAAACTCTACCCCACAACGGTAGATGCGAATGTAAAGGCTAAACTCAACCTGGGCGAACTGAGTAAAATGTTTCCCGTGGAAGGCTTAGAAATGCGTGGCACTTATGCTATTGACCTTACGGCCAAAGGTGTATACGATAGTCTGAAGAAAACCATACCATCTATTGATGCAGCCATGTCGCTGGCTAATGGTTTTATAAAAACTTCAGAATTTCCTCTCCCTTTACAGGATCTGAAATTTAACTCCAGTGTACGGAATAATTCAGGAAAGATGGCCGAAACATTTATTGCCGTTAAGGACTTTTCCATGACCCTGGATGGGGAAAAATTCACAGCTGATTTATTGCTCCAGAATCTGGAAGACTATACATGGGACTTGAAAGCCAACGGAGGTATTGACCTGGAAAAGATTACTAAAATTTTTCCGGTAGAAGGCATGACCGTAGCGGGTAAGGTAAAGGCCGATTTGCAAACCAAAGGTAAAATGTCGGATCTGGAAGCAGAACGCTACGATAAGTTGCCTACCAGCGGAAATGCGTCCTTGAAAGACTTTAAGTATTCATCAAGTGATTTGCCATACAATGTTACCCTTTCGCAGGCTGAAATGAATTTCGATCCGCGTAAGATTGAACTCCGGCAACTCAGCGGTACTATCGGCAAAAGCAATTTTGCAGTTGACGGTTCAGTTTCAAACTACATCGGATACCTGTTTGGAAAAAATGAATTGTTAAAAGGCACGATGAACTTTAGCTCTACCCTGCTCGACTTGAATGAGTTTATGGTTGACTCAGGAGAGACCACAGAGACATCAGAAAGTTATGGTGTTATTCCGGTTCCGGAAAACATTGACTTTGTATTGAAGTCGAGTATTGCTACAGTGAAGATGATGGACTTTAACATTACCAATGCAAAGGGTGATATCATTGTTCGCAATGGTGTGGCTAACCTAAGTGGCTTATCGTTCAACTTATTGGGTGGCGCCTTTACGGTGAATGGTGTCTACAACACAAAAGACATTGCTCATCCTAAGTATGATTTTGGATTGAAGATTGAAAATATGGCAATTGCCCAGGCAGCAGCGGGTTTCTCTTTAGTCAAAACCTATGCGCCAATGGCAGGCCTGATGTCCGGTAACTTTTCTACCGATTTTAAAATCAGTGGCGAGTTACTGCAAGACATGATGCCGAATTTAAAAACGGTAAATGGTGATGGCCTTGTAAAAGTAGCCCAGGCATCACTTAAGGAGTCAAGTTTAGTTTCAGGAATCACATCGTTAACGAAGCTTGACGACACCAATGAAGTAACCCTACGGGATGTGCTGATGTCGGCTTCCATTAAAGATGGTAAGTTGAGCGTGAAGCCGTTCAATGTGAAGTTTGGTCAGTATACCACGGCTGTTTCCGGTAGCACCGGCATTGATGGTTCAATTGATTACAGCTTGAAAATGGATGTACCAGCAGGAAAGCTGGGCACACAGTTCAATAGCTTTGTAAGTCAGTATACCGGAGGCAAAAACGATCCAAATGCCATGGTACCGTTAAACATCGGGTTGGGTGGAACATTCCTTTCACCTAAGCCCACGTTGCTCATGACAGAACAAAAACAACAAGTTCAGCAAGCGGTAACTACAGCGGTTAAGCAGGAGGCAGAGAAAAAGGCAACCGAACTGGTTTCGGGTTTGTTGAAAAGCCCCGCTTCAGACTCGACTAAATCGGACAGCGCCAAGACTACTGGAGATCCGAAGCAAAAAGCAGCGGAGGAGGGAATCAAAACGATTCAAAATTTGCTGAAGAAGAAAAAGGGCAATTAAGTTTCAATCTCAGGGCTTGTAAAACTCTACAGGCCCTGAGTTTTTCATTTTTCCATATACGGTAACCTCTTTTGTAAAGAGGTTTTTTATTTTTCCGCAACCAATTAACTTATCCTTATGAAGATTTTAGTACAAGTATTTTTTATTTTATTACTAACAATACCAGCGGTTGCGCAGGAGAAAGTAGATACCACAACTGTTTCCCGAATAAAAAAGGAAGGTTTCGAAAACTCACAGGTCATGAGTATACTCGGTATGTTAACCGATGTACATGGACCGCGCCTTACCAATTCACCGGGCTATAAAAAGGCAGCCGACTATGCCAAGAAAACTATGGAGGCCTGGGGTTTACAAAATGTTCATTTTGATGTTTGGGATGAAGATTTCGGCCGCGGATGGAGTTTGAAAAAATTCAGCTTACACGCTACTGCTCCGGTGTATTTCCCGGTAATAGCTCACCCCAAAGCATGGACACCCGGCATTAAAGGAACTATGCAGGCTGATGTGGTTTACCTGGATATTAAGAAGGAAGAGGATATCGAGAAATACAAAGGAAAGCTGAAAGGAAAAATTGTGCTATTCAGTTTGCCCACACCGGTTAAACCTGGCTTTGAGCCCGATGCAAGGCGATTGGAGGATAAAGATCTGTTGCAGTTAGCGAACTCTGGCGCCACAGAGGCATTTACCGGAAGAAGGTTTACTGCTCCAACAGAACCGCAGCGATTGGCCTTTATGAAGTGGGATTTATGCACTAAAGAAGGAGCGATTGCCGTTTTGGAGGCCAGCCCCAGTTCGCGACTTGAAGATGGTACAGTAACAGTTGCAGCGGCCACCGTTCCCTACCCGGCAGAGACAGCATTTGCAGACAGACTTTCATCACGCCATCCCAATGCACCTAAAATTCTTCCACAAGTTGTTGTATCTGCAGAGCACTATAACCGTATGGTGCGCCAGATTCAAGGTGGTGTTCCGGTAAAAATGGAGTTAACATTGGAGACTGAGTTTACACCAAACGAAAAAGGCTTTAATGTAATTGCCGAAATTCCAGGTACTGATTTGAAAGATGAAGTAGTAATGATTGGCGCCCACCTGGACTCATGGCACAGTGGCACCGGCACAACCGACAATGCGTCCGGCTCGGCCGTAATGATGGAGGCTATGCGTATCATAAAATCATTAGGTGTAAGTCCGCGCAGAACCATACGAATTGGTTTATGGGGCGGTGAAGAACAGGGTCTATTAGGTTCGCGCAATTATGTGAAGCGCGTTTACGGTGTTCGTGATGGTGAAACCATTTCCTACAAACCCGGAGCAGAGAAGTTTTCAGTTTACTTTAATATGGATAATGGTACAGGTAAATACCGCGGTGTATACATGCAGGGCAATGAAAATGCAAGGGAAGTGTTTCGGGAGTGGCTCAAGCCATTTGAAAAATTAGGAGCCGCAACGTTAACCCCTCGTAATACAGGCGGCACGGATCATCTATCGTTTGATGGGATTGGCTTACCGGGTTTCCAGTTTATTCAGGATCCGATTGAATACAGTACCCGCACACATCATACCAGCATGGATTTGTATGATAAAGCCATTGAAGACGATTTAAAACACAATGCGGTAATGACAGCGTCATTTGCATGGCTGGCTGCTAATCGCGATGCGTTGTTTCCAAGAAAGTAGTTTTTAGGTGATCGTTGTTGGTTATTCGTGATCAGCGAACAACCAACAGCGATTAACGATTTACCAAGGTATACCGCCAACAATCCACCAGGTGATCGTTCACCAATCCACAGGCTTGCATATGTGCGTAAATCACAGTGCTTCCTACAAACTTAAATCCGCGCTTAAGTAAATCTTTGCTTAATGCATCTGATTCTTTTGTTGTAGCAGGTATTTGTTTTAGAGACTTCCATTTGTTGACAATCGGTTTTCCATTCACAAAACTCCAGATGTATTTATTAAAGCTTCCGAATTCTTTCTGAACCTCAAGAAACCGTTTGGCATTGTTGACTGTAGCGTAAACTTTTAATCGGTTTCGCACAATTCCGGGATCCAATAAAATTTTTTCCAAACGTTTTTCAGCAAACCGGGCTACCTTAACCGGATCAAAATCTGCGAAGGCTTTTCGGTAACCCTCGCGTTTTTTTAAAATGGTCGACCAGCTCAGCCCCGCTTGTGCGCCCTCCAGTATCAAAAACTCAAAATGTGTTCGGTCATCGTGTACCGGAACGCCCCATTCCTTATCATGATAATCAATGTATTGTTCGAATTTCAGGCACCAGGCACAGCGGATTTTTTCTTTTACAGGCATAAGTTGTTCAAGTTACAGGAACAAAGTAAGTTTGATAAAGTGACAACGGTGTGTCAGCATACTAAAATTAAACTAAAATCATTATGATTAAATCCATCGCATTATTTTGTCTGGCCGTGTTTTCCTACAGTGTATCTGCCCAGGATCCTGAAGCAAAGCTTAAAGAATTGAAGATTGAGTTGTTTAAGCCCGTTGCTCCAATGGCCAATTATGTTCGTGCGGTGCGTACAGGCAACTTAATATACCTCTCAGGCCACGGACCAACCCGCGCTGACGGCACAAATATTCAAGGAAAAGTAGGCAGGGATTTAACCGTTGAGCAGGGATATGATGCAGCCAAGCAAACCGGAATAGCGTTGCTATCTACATTAAAGTCAGAGATTGGTGATTTGAGTAAAGTGAAACGAATTGTTAAGGTGCTGGGTATGGTAAACTGCACAGAAGATTTTAAGGATCAACCGAAAGTAATTAATGGATTCTCTGACTTGATGGTTGCTGTATTCGGAGAAAAAGGAAAACATGCGCGATCGGCTGTGGGAATGTATGCGCTGCCTTCTAATATTGCTGTAGAGATTGAAATTATTGTAGAGGTTGAGTAATTCGGTCCAACGAATAATTCTGGCAATTGATATTGGCACAAGTAGTGTAAAAGCTCTTGCGCTTACTCAATCCGGAGAAGAGATTTTTCAGGATCAACAGCCGTACACAACGTATCATCCTCAGCCTGGTTTCAGTGAGCAACATCCTGATGAAATTTATCAGGCAGTAAAGAAGATTATTCGCGGTTGCTCCGCTAACTTAAAAGAAAATATTTCTGCCATAAGTTTCAGCAGCGCCATGCATAGTATTATGGCGGTGGATGAACAATCAAATCCGCTGACTCCACTCATCATCTGGTCGGATTTACGGAGCGAGGAAGAGAGCAAGCAACTACAAAACAACACGGAAGTTCTCAATCGTTTTGCTTACACCGGCACACCCATTCACCCCATGTCGCCCTTGTGCAAGTTGATTTGGCTAAAAAAATATCAACCCGAAGTTTTTGAGCGTGCACATAAGTTTATTGGCATTAAGGAATTTATCTGGCATAAATTCTTTCAGCACTTTGAAATTGATCAAGGTATGGCCTCGGCAACCGGATTACTCAAAACCGGCACATATTCATGGTTTGAAGAGGCGCTGGCGATAGCAGGGATAACAGCGGATAAGCTTTCAGTGCCAGTATCTATATACCATCATTGTTTACTGTCTAACCCTTCTATTTTAAATGAACTGGGATTTAGTAAGCCTGTTAACGGGGTTATTGGTTCAAGCGATGGTTGCCTCGCGCACATGGGTAGCTTCGCTCTTTATTCAGATGCACTTTCATTAACCATTGGAACAAGCGGGGCGGTACGATGGACAGTAAAGGACAATACCTCAACTCCAAAAGCACGTATTTTCAGGTATCACCTGGATGAACAAACACTCATTGAGGGAGGAGCGTCCAACAATGGCGCTGTTTTGATCGACTGGTTCTCAAAAAATTTTTTAAAGGAAAATATTAATGCAGAAACATTCATTCAGCGGGCTATGAAAGTATCGCCCGGGGCTGAAGGGCTGATTTTTCTTCCCTATGTTTTCGGAGAACGCGCGCCTGTGTATAATCCGGAGGCTTCCGGAGTATTCTTTGGTATCCGGCAGCATCACACAACCGATCATTTTATGCGCGCTATTGTTGAAGGCATTGGGTATGCACTTTACTCCATTGTTGATCACGCTGAAGCACAATTGAATTATTCTTACCTGGTAGCAAGCGGGGGATTTGCACATTCGCATGAATGGGTTCAGGTAATAGCCGATATTTTTGGAAAGCCCGTTCATTTAAATCAGCATGAAAATGCTTCTGCTGTGGGTGCGGCCATGGTAGGTTTTAAAGCTTTGGGTATTGAAACGACCTTGTTGGGAAAACCTATGAAGGTGGTAGTGCCTGATGCTAAATTGCATAGCGCCTACCAGAAATTTTATTCAAACTTTCGTGATTTATGCAAACGATTTTCGGATGAATCAGGAAAGCTTTAACGCGCCTATTCCCTGCAAATAGTGTGGCAGACTTCAGGAAGTTTGAAGAATAGTTTAATTTGTCGCGTCATCCGGCCTTTGATATAGAGCACTGATTTGGAACCATAATTTTTGGGAGTGGCTCGATGAGGATTTTACCTTTAAACCTCTTGCTATGCAGCTTGGCTTAATTGGATTGGGAAAAATGGGCTATAACCTGGCCCTGAATTTTAAACGGAACGGTCATGCTGTTGTGGCGTACGATACCAGCAAAGCTGCCATGGAGCGTATACAGGCAGAAGGTATTGCTACGGTTTCATCCATTGCAGAATTGGCTGAAAAACTTCCCGGCCGAAGAGTTATCTGGATTATGGTTCCTGCAGGTAATACGGTAGACATTATTATCAACAACCTGAACGACTACTTGCATAAAGATGACATTTTGATTGACGGTGGTAACTCCAATTTCAAAGACACACAAAGACGCGGCCGCGACCTGGAAAAAATCGGCATTCATTTACTCGACTGCGGCACAAGTGGTGGTGTAACGGGTGCTCTTCAAGGTGTGTGCACCATGATTGGCGGATCGCCTGAAGCGTATCAGTATTGCGAATCGTTGTTTACCTCTATATCGGTTCCGGATGGATCACTGTATTGTGGAAAAAGTGGCTGTGGACATTTTGTAAAAATGGTGCACAATGGAATTGAGTACGGAATGATGCAAGCCATTGCCGAAGGATTTGAAGTGATGAATAAATTCAATCCCGATTTCGATCTGGCCGCTATAGCCAAAGTCTGGAATCATGGTTCTGTAGTTCGTAGCTGGTTGATGGAACTTTCGCAACATGCCCTGGAGAAGGATAAAAATCTGGGGTCTATAAAAGGCGTAGCACATTCTTCCGGGGAAGGAAAATGGACAGTAGAAACTGCGTTGGAGATGGGTGTGCCCATTCCGGTTATTACCATGTCATTGCTCATGCGGTATCGAACCCAAAACGAAGACACTTTTTCTGGAAAGCTGGTGGCCGCACTCCGAAATGAATTTGGTGGCCATGCAGTAGAGAAGAAATAATTTTATGATTCGACAAGTGCTTGCTCAATATCCCGGATCAAATCATCAGCCTCTTCAATACCTACCGACAAGCGCACCAGGTTATCTGTCACATTAATCTTTGCACGTTCCTCTGCAGTCATCTTAGCATGCGAGGTTCTGACAGATGAACAGATGGTACTCTCCACACCACCCAGGCTTAACGCGCGTTTGATCAATTTTAGTCGATCCATAAAGGCATGCGGATCGCCCTGAACTTCAAACGAAAGCATGCCGCCAAAACCACCGGGCATCTGTGCTTTGGCAATTTCATGACCAGGGTGATCAGGGAGGCCGGGATAGTAGACCCTTCCGACTTTTTGATTAGCCTTTAACCAACCCGCAAGCTTCAAGGCATTTTCATTTTGCTGACGAACGCGTAACACAATGGTTTTCAAACTGCGCTCTACCAACCAACAGGTATGAGCATCCAACGATCCGCCAAAATGAAAGGCGCTGTTCCAGATTTGCTTGATGTGCTCTTTCGAGGCAACGGCTGCTCCGCAACAGATGTCGCTATGACCGCCAATGTATTTCGTGCCGCTGTGCGTAACCACATCAATTCCCAGGTCAATTGGGTTTTGATTTACCGGTGAAGCAAAGGTGTTGTCTATTATGGTGATAATACCATGCTTTTTTGCAATGGCCGATACAGCTTTTATGTCAGTAATGGTTAGGGTAGGGTTGGAGGGCGTTTCGATGTAGATCACCTTCGTGTTTGGCTTAATGGCATTCTCAAATTCCTGAGGGTTTGTTCCATCAACCAGCGTATACTCAATTCCGTAACGGGGAAACTCAACAGTAACAGCATTAAATGTTCCTCCGTACAGGTCGTTTTGCAAAACTGCATGATCGCCTTGCTTCAAAAAAGTAAACAGGGATGTCATGATCGCAGCTAAGCCTGAGCTGAATATGAGCCCATCTTCACCATTTTCAAGCGCAGCAATTTTTTGAGCTACAGTGCGTTGATTGGGGGTGTTGAAATAACGTGGGTATTGTGTCTCCCCTGTTCCTTCGTAATCATAAGCAGAGGCAGGAAAAATTGGATTGACAATTCCCTTGTGCACGGAATCACCAACGGAGCCAGCATGTACACTTTGGGTTAATTTCGATAATGAAATGGCCATGGAGTTTTTTCTGCTAAAGTAAAGTAACGGGATCAAACTTAAGTGTTGATTATTTGACTGACCGGTTGATTTATGGGATCGGTCAATTTTTGATTGATTATATTGCTTACTCAAATCCAATCATATCATGCGACAAATATTTCTTCTCTTGGCTTTTCTATCAGCAATTGCCACGAATGCCCAGGTGGGAATAATTAAGGAAAGCCTGAAACTTAAAAGTACAATACTCGGCAAAGAGGTTGAGTATAGCCTTTACCTTCCGTCCGATTATGACCAAAGCAACCGCAGGTATCCGGTGCTTTATCTTCTTCATGGCTACACGGATGATGAAACCGGATGGACTCAATTTGGAGAAGTTAAAGCCATAGCTGATCAACAGCTTAAAGCCATGGAAATGACCTCCATGATTATTGCCATGCCCGATGGAGGTGTAAGCTGGTACATTAACAGTGCCGATGGAAAAGTGAAATACGAGGATTTTTTTATTAAGGAATTTATACCACACATTGATGCAACACTAAGAACGCGTGCCGAAAAAGGATTTCGTGGTATTGCGGGATTATCTATGGGTGGGCACGGAACGATGATCATGGCGATTAAGTACCCCAACCTTTTTGCCGTTGCCGCGCCACTAAGCGCTGGAATTTTTACCCGTGATGAACTGCTTAATATGCCTGACGAAAATTGGGATAATGTGTTTGGCCCCCCCTATGGAAAAAATAAGGGAGAGGCGAGGGTAACCGATCATTTGAATAAGAACTGGATACTTTCACTGGTTAACGATGCCACTACTGATGACCTAAAAAAAGTGAAGTATTATATTGATTGTGGCGACAAAGACTTCCTGATCAAGGGCAACATGGAGCTTCATTCAATTTTGATTGATAAGAAAGTCCCGCATGAATTTCGTGTCCGTGATGGTGTTCATAACTGGGAGTATTGGAGAACGGCACTTCCTGAAGTATTCAGGTTTGTTTCTTCAGTTTTTCACCGGTAGATGCAGTTTTTGCAGTAAAAACGCGGTTTAGGGTAAGTTAATTGTTCATTAACATTTCATTATCAGTGAGTTACATTAAACTTTTCTGACGGATAAACGTTATATTTACAGTAACAACCACTAAAACGATGACAACAGCCACCCAAAAACTCCAGATTCTGGAGTCACTGGACGCCTTGGATCAGTCGCAGTCCGAAAAAGTTCTTGCGTACATAAAAAATATGCTGGTAACTACTCAGGATGAAAGTCAGTACAAACGCTTTAAACGCGAGGCCATGAAGGAGATTCGCAAGGCGTTAAAAACTGATCGAAGCCTGAGACTACAGGCTTAAGCGTCTGGTCTTCCCCTTTAAAATTTCGGACCTGATTTTGGTCCGGCACAGCCTTCTTCCCTCTTCAGAAAAATTGTTCACGTTTTGGTAACAGAAAATTGTTTTCTGTTTAATCCGATTTCCTTTTTTGACTTTAAACACTATTCGTGTTGAACATATTTTTCCCACTTTTCCAACACCGCAGTGAAGTCATCAGGTAATTCTGAGTTGAATTGCATAAAGGTTTTGGTTTTTGGATGAATGAATCCCAGGGTTTTTGCATGCAGTGCCTGTCGGGGAATTAGCTTAAAACAATTGTCAACAAACTGCCGATACTTGGTGAACACCGTGCCTTTCATAATCTGATCACCGCCATACATGGCATCGTTGAATAATGGATGCCCAAGGTACTTCATGTGCGCGCGTATCTGGTGGGTGCGGCCAGTCTCCAGTTTGCATTCAATTAATGAAACATAGCGAAGATCTTTCAACAACCTGTAATGTGTAATGGCATGTCTTCCCATGTTTCCTTCCGGGAAGGCAACCGTAACACGTCTGTCTTTCAGGCTCCGGCCAACATGAACATTGATTGTGCCCTCCGGAGGATCAGGAATACCCCATACCAAAGCATAATAGGTCCGCTCAATCGAGTGATCGAAGAACTGTTTCGCAAGCGAGGTCATAGCGTACTCAGTTTTGGCAATAACCAACAGCCCTGATGTATCTTTATCAATACGGTGTACAAGTCCGGGTTTACCTTCGTTGCCTGCTAACTGTGGCAGGTTTTGAAAATGGTAGGCCAGCGCGTTTACAAGTGTACCGCTCCAGTTTTGATAGGCGGGATGCACCACCATGCCTGCCGGTTTATTGATGACCAGTAACGCATCGTCTTCATACACAATATTGAGTGGAATGTTCTCCGGAACAACATCGGTGTCGCGTGGCGGCTCAGGAAAAGAAATTACAATCACATCGTTTGGATGGACCTTGTAATTTGATTTTACAGGTTTGTCATTGACAAGTACAAATCCATCGTCAATCCCTTTTTGAATTTTTGATCGCGACACATTGGCGAGCCTGTCATTAAGAAATTTATCTATCCGGAGCAGGCTTTGCCCTGGGTCAGCCACAATACGGTGGTGTTCGAATAGCAACTCTTCCTCAGCATCATCGGGTAATACAAGTTCTTCAGCCATTGTGTAAAAGTAGACAAAGATAAATTGATTAAACGATGATCCGTAAACACTCATAATTGCATTTAAAGTCATCGCGGGCATTGACCCGCGATCCTAAACTATGAATGAGATGTCGGCCTGCCTGCCGGTAGGCAGGCTCACAGGCCGGCATGACATTAAGTTATGTTTGGGATCATCAGAATTGATTATGAGATTGTAAACTTTTCTGCTAATGGTTTTCAATTTGATTTGATACTGGTTTCTTTGTCGCCATGATGGTTCGGTTGGTTTGGTTTTTATATTTCTTCGTTCTGGTTTCGTGTGGACGATTATCAGAAGCACAGAAAGATATTTTCGAGCAGGGTGTACTTGCTGGTGTGCTGGATTCAAAAAAAATTGATGAAGCCTCTGGTATGGCGGCCAGCCATACCAATCCGGGTATGTTATGGACACACAACGACAGCGGTGATAAGGCAAGAATATTTTTACTTGATTCGTTGGGCAGGCATCGGGCAACTGTATGGTTAAAAGGAACTGTAAACCGCGATTGGGAAGATATTGCTGTGGGACCCGGCCCCGAAAGGGATAAGACTTATGTTTACGTAGGGGATGTTGGCGATAATCTGGCCAAGTATGAATACAAATTTATTTACAGGTTTCTGGAGCCTGTTATTCCAACGAAAGACACAACCGTTGAGCTTGAGCAGGTAGATTCTATAAAGTTTAAGTTGCCGGATGGTACTCGCGATTGTGAAGCATTGATGATCGATCCGGCAACTAAAGATCTTTATATTTTTTCAAAGCGTGAGGCTGCTGTAAACCTGTACCGGTTGCCTTATCCTCAGTCAACTACCGAAAGTATGATAGCGGAGAAAGTTTTGGAGTCGCTACCGTTTACATTGATTGTGGCAGCCGACTGGTCAGCCGATGGAAAGGAAATACTAATCAAAGACTATGAACAGGTATACTATTGGCGAAGGAGTAATAATGAGCCGATTGCTGAGCTTTTAAAAACACAGCCCATTTTGTTGCCGTACCACCAGGAGCCTCAGGGCGAAAGCATTGCTTTTGACTATTACGGTAAAGGATACTATACCCTTAGCGAAGAGGCCCAAGGAGTCAAGCCGACCTTAATGTTTTATAAAAGGTTAGTGAATAAAATAAATTGAGAAGAAAAATATATGTGTATTCTTAAAGATAGTGTACAGGAAACACAAAGGGCTGTCATATTTTTTCGATAGCGGCAATTAATTCTTCTTTGCCTTTGGGTGTTTATTTATTCTTAACATTTCTTTCCAAAGTAATTTCAAGGGTAACCTTATGCTAATACTAAAATAACAGTGCCCTGTTATGTTCGCAGCTACTCTTAAGCCTATGCGAAACTCACTACTCATTTTTATCTTCCTTATTGTATCATTGAAAGCCTGGTCGCAGGCAGGCACTATTAAAGGAAAGGTTACAGATACCTTAACCGGTGAGCGATTGCCCGGTGCTACAGTTAAAGTGGCAAACTCAACGACAGGCGCTGTAACCGATTTGCAAGGGGAGTTCTTCTTGCGTGTTAAGACAGGAACTGTTGTTCTGGAGGTTAGTTATATTGGATATAAATCAAGTGAGCTGACAGTTGATGTAACAGTCAACATGGTATCTGTTGTAGAAATATCACTCACCAGCGGCATAACAGAATTGCAGGACGTTGTTATCACCGGGGTACTACAAGGACAACAACGTGCACTTAATCAACAAAAAACTGCAGATAACATAAAGAGCATTGTAAGCGCTGATCAGATTGGCCGATTCCCGGATCCTAACGTAGCGGAGGCGTTGCAACGTGTGCCGGGTGTGAATATCGAACGCGATCAGGGTGAAGGAAGATATGTTTTGGTTCGTGGTCTTGCTCCTCAATTTACCAACATTAGTATAAATGGTGAGCAAATTCCATCACCTGAACCTGGTGTTCGGTTCGTTGCCCTCGATGCTATACCGGCTGATCAATTGGCCTCTATGGAAGTTACTAGGGCAATTACACCCGATATGGATGGGGATGCCGTAGGGGGAAATGTAAACCTGATTACCCGTACCGCGCAATCCGAGACACCAACCATACGTGCTTCTTTGCTTGCCGGATACAATAGCATCGTAAAGCGATATAATGGACAAGGTTCATTGGAATTCAGTCAACGCTTTTTAAATAATAAGCTCGGTGTAATGCTGAACACAAGCTATTACGAAACCGACCGTGGATCAGATAATTGGGAGCGTGATGATGAAGAAATGGAACTTCGCCTCTATGAACTTGTGCGCACACGACTTGGACTTAGCAGCACAATTGACTATAAATTCAATACAAAAAATGAAATCTACTTTAGGAGTATTTATAACCGTTTTACCGATCGCGAACTACGGTCACGTTACATTTTTGTACCCAATGTAGATGACTCACCTTTTGAAGACAATGAGATTGAGCGCCTGACAAAAGACAGGCTGGAAAAGCAGATTGTTTCCAGTTTCAATCTTGGCGGCAAGCATCTATTCAATAAAATTAATCTCGATTATGAGGTGGCTTACTCTGAAGCTATTCAGGATACACCTTTCGATATCGAATTAGGATTTGTGGGGGAGGTTGACGGTCTCAGCATCGATTTTGAAAGTGATCCGGAATATCCTGCATTCACAGTTACCAACGATGTTCCGTATACAGACAATTCGCTGTATGAGTTTGATGAAGCTGTTTTTGGAAGCACGTATGCACTGGATATCAATAAGACAGCAAAAATAAACATCGGTATTCCGTTTAAAGCAGGGGCTAATGACGGTCTGTTGAAGTTTGGTGGCAAGGTTAGGTTCAAAGAAAAAAGTTTCAGGGTTACAGAGGACGTTTTTTCATGGGAAGGGGGAGAAACTCCAACCTTGAATCAATTTGAAGGAGGTCCTTCCAATGGCAATTTTCTTGGGCGCTACAGTTTTAGTCCTGGTGCAGATGTTGAAAAATTTATTCCCTTTTTTAACACAAACCGCAATGCGTTTGAATTGAATGTGGAAGATAAGCTTTCTGCTGAGGCGGTTGAGTCCTACAAAGCAACCGAAGACGTTTATGCCGCCTATCTTATGGCTCGTATTCAGTTTAATAAGCTAATGCTGTTGGGAGGATTCCGGTATGAGCTCACCAAAGTAGGGTACAACTTCAATACAGTAGTATATGATTTTGATGGCGATCTGGATGAAATTGTTTCTGAACAGGGGAAGACAGACTATAGTTTCCTACTGCCTCAATTACATGTGCGTTACGCCATTAGCTCAAATACCAACATCCGCGCAGCGTTCACACAAAGCTATTCCCGTCCGAATTTTGAGAGCATTGTACCCAGTCAGGAAATTGACTTTAGCGGTCGCGAAGCAACTATTGGAAACCCCGAACTTATACCTGTTGGTGCTACCAATTTTGATTTGTTAGGTGAACATTACTTTGGTACCGTTGGAGTTTTATCCGGTGGTGTGTTCTACAAGAAGCTGTCCGATTTCATTTTCAACAGAAGATTTGACGCAACACTTGATGGCATTGATTTAACAGTAAATCAATGGCAGAATGGCCAAAGCGCTGACCTCTTTGGTTTTGAACTGGCGTATCAGCAAAATCTTACATTTTTGCCGGGAGTATTGAGTGGCCTGTCAGTTTATGCCAACTACACATACACAACTTCAAATGCCAGTATTGAAGGAAGAGGCAAAGTTCGGTTACCAGGTCAAGCCAGTAATGTTGGGAATTTTGCACTCGGGTATGAAACCAAACGCCTGAATGTGCGCTTAGCCTTGAACTTTAATGGTGAATATATTTCAGAAGTTGGTGAAGAATCCGATGAAGACTTTTTTGTTAAAAGCAGGGTTCAATTTGATGCCACGGCTACGTATACCATTAACCCCCGTATTCGTTTGTTCGCTGAATTTCTTAACCTGACAAACCAGCCGTTTGAGGTGTATCAAGGCAGGGAAGATCAATACGTTCAGCGGGAGTTCTACTCATGGTGGAGCCGGGTAGGTGTTAAAGTTGATATTAACTAATCACAACAATCAATTACTTATGAAGTTCATCAAGATATTAAGCAATACATTTTTGGTTGGCCTGTTCATGATGTTGGCATCCTGCGCAGACAATACCCTTGACGTTGAACCATTGGTTGAGAATTACCCTTTCCGGTTGATTTTGGACACTGATGAAGGGGGAGATTTGCCAGATGCAGAAGACTATGGATTGGAAATAAAGTTTGCGGATTTTATTGGCGATTTGCCCTCGGCAGTGGTAACGGTTGATTATGAAATCTCAAATCTTACAGACGATATGATTGGCAATGTGTCAATTGATGAGATAGTTGCAGAGGTTGATGATGAAGAATACGAATTGGATTTTACGGCCAGTGCGAATGGTCTTTCCGGAACCATAACATTGAATTTGCCTGATGGTTCATTGCCGGAATCATTTGAAGTGGTGTTTAAGCTGCCAGGTGAAGAGGAGGTATTTTATGCTTCCGGTAGTTTTAAATTCTCGCTCAGTAACCTTCAGGCAGCCGGAGCAAACATAATTTTGGGAACTCCTGATGAGTTTGAATATGAGATCCTGGATCATGAATTGGCAGGAAGTTGGAAAATGGAAATAACGAATGAAGACGAGCTTGATGCGTTCAAAGAAATTTTCGGACCAATAAACGCTGATCTGGGTGCTCTTGAATTCTCTGATGTAATGGAAGGTGAATCAATTGAGGTGGAGTTTGAATTTGAGTTTGACGAAATGAAGATAGTATTGGTTTATCTGGACTTAGATGGAGAGGAGGTCGAGATTGAAATTGAAGCTGATTATGATTTTGATGATGGGGAATTGGAACTTGAGGGGAGTCATATCATTCTCGGAGATGATGGTGAGCCGGAAGATGAGCTGGATTTTATCATTGAATCTGAGTATTCAATTGAGGGCAGCATACTCACGATAACTTTCTTGAAAGTAATTGACGAGGATAACTTCAAAGATGGAGAAGAGTTGTATGCAGGCAGTGGCGTAAGTGTGTTGGAAAAGGATTAGCCATCGTATTTTTGGTCTATGAGATTTATTGTATTCACTTGTCTGTTCGTCTCATTCTCATTACTTACAGGATGTAAGCACCAACCAAAGGAAGCTGGAGTTGAAGGCAATTCTACTGCATTGATATATCCGGCTGTTGTTACTGAAAAAGTTCCACACGACACAGATGATCCGGCCATCTGGATAAATCCAAAAGATTCTACAGACGTGTTAATTGTTGGGACGGACAAAGGGGGCGATACGAATGAAGGAGGACTTTATGTATTCAACCTTGAGGGTAAAATTGTAAATCGCTTTTGGCCTTTGAAGCGCCCAAACAACGTGGATATTGCCTATGGCTTAAAGCTAGGAAAGGACACCGTTGATATTGCGGTGTGTACGGAACGTAACACAAATACAATTAGGGTTTTTACTTTGCCGGATCTAACGCCAATTGATGCGGGGGGAATTCCTGTTTTTGAAGGAGAATCAATGCGCGATCCAATGGGTATAGCCCTGTTCACTAATCGGGAGGATAATAAAATTTATGCTATAGTCGGCCGGAAGACCGGGCCACAAGACGGTTCCTATTTATGGCAATACCTGCTTGAAGATGATGGTTCCGGAAAAGTAATCGGTTCACTGAAGAGAAAATTCGGATTTTATTCAGGCAAGAAGGAAATAGAGTCCATTGCCGTTGATAACGAACTTGGATTTGTTTACCATTCAGATGAACAACATGGAATCCATAAGTCATATGCCCACCCGGACAGCAGTAATGTTGAACTGGCATTGTTCGGTACCTCCGGTTTCACGGAGGACATTGAAGGAATTTCAATTTATAAACTGAATAAGTCCACCGGATACATTTTGGTTTCAGATCAGCAGGCTGGCAAGTTTCGTGTCTTTCCAAGAGAAGGACAACCTGATAGGCCACATGAACATCCTGAGATCTTTGTAGTACCCCTAGCCATTGCCGAGAGTGATGGAAGTGATGTAACCAGTCAATCATTGCCGGGGTTTCCTCATGGTTTGTTCGTAGCAATGTCCGATGAGGGCACTTTCCAGTACTACCGTTGGGAAGAAATGGCTGGCATTACGTTGCAACTTAAAAATAAGTGAGGGATCACTCTAATCGTACAGCAGTGCCACAAGCCGTCACCATCAACATGCTGCCGCCTGAACCCAGTGTTTCATAATCCAGGTCAACAGCAATCACGGCATTGGCTCCAATGCGCATAGCTTCTTGGGTCATTTCATTCAGGGCTGTGTCTTTGGCTTCCCGCAGCGTGCGTTCGTATACACCAGATCTTCCACCAACAACATCGGTTATGTTGGCAAACAAATCTTTTACGAGGTTTGCACCGATAATGGTTTCGCCCGAAACCAGTCCGTAATATTCTACAATTTTTTTCCCTTCAATGGAGTGGGTTGTGGTGATAAGCATAATTTTATTCAATTAGTAGGAACCTCTGAGTGGGAGTGATTCCCACTAATTGAACGAAAGTAGAATTAATAGGTTTTGTTTAGATCACCCCTTGGGCTTTCATGGCGTTGGCCACTTTCAAGAAGCCTGCAATGTTGGCACCTACCATATAGTTGCCAGGCTTTCCATATTCATTGGCGGCAGCTAAGCAGGTATCATGAATGTTTTTCATAATGTCCTGAAGTTTGGTATCTACCTCTTCGCGTGTCCAGTTGGCACCCATAAAGTTTTGTGTCATCTCCAAACCGGAAGTGGCTACACCACCGGCATTAGAGGCTTTGCCGGGAGAATACATTACGCCATTGTCGATTAAGATATTGATGCCTTCGATAGTGACCGGCATGTTGGCGCCTTCGCCTACCAGTTTAATACCGTTTTTCACCAGGTTGTTGGCATCGTTGCCGTTCACTTCATTTTGAGTTGCGCAAGGGAAAGCACAATCGGCCTTGATGTTCCATAGTGGATTATGATCGGCCTTTGGATCAATATCGTGATAGACTGCACTTTTATATTTATCCGCATATTCTTTTATACGGCCGCGCTTTTCGTTTTTCAGGGTTTTTAAAAATTCCAGCTTCTCTTTGGTAATGCCCGCCTCGTCTATAATAAATCCAGAGGAATCAGACGCGGTGATTGCTTTGCCTCCCATCTTATTAATCTTTTCAATGGAATATTGGGCCACATTGCCAGACCCGGAAACCAAACAGGTTTTGCCCCTAATCGAATCGCCTTTGGTGTGCAGCATATTTTCAGCAAAGTAGATCAGGCCATAACCTGTTGCTTCGGTTCGGATTAAACTCCCGCCCCAGCCAATGCCTTTGCCGGTAAACACTCCGGTAAACTCGTTTTTGATTTTTTTGTAGGCACCAAACAGGTAGCCGATTTCGCGGCCACCAACACCAATGTCTCCAGCAGGAACATCTAACCGGTGGCTGATGTGGCGCGACAGTTCACCCATAAAGGCCTGGCAGAATTTCATGATTTCATTTTCAGATTTTCCTTTCGGATCAAAGTCAGATCCGCCCTTGCCGCCACCCATGGGTATGCCGGTTAAGGCATTTTTAAAAATCTGCTCGAAAGCCAAAAACTTTAGTACGCTTGGTGTTACCGATGGGTGAAAACGAAGGCCACCTTTATACGGCCCTATGGCACTGTTCATTTGCACGCGGTACCCACGGTTCACATGAATTTCACCCTTATCATCAAGCCAGGTTACACGGAAAGAGATCATACGTTCCGGCTCCAGCATCCGCTCCAGTATTTTTAACTTTTGAAGCTCTTTATTTTTTTCAATGGCCGGCCAGATAGAGACGATCACTTCTTCAGCGGCCTGTAAAAATTCTGGTTCGTTGGGGTTCCGTTGCTTAATAAGATCAAGGATGTCGTTCTGCATAGGGGGTATTTTTTATCCAAGTTAGCAGAAGTATGAGGAATGCAAACGTTTTAACAACCGGATTTTAGTATTTGGATTGAAGGCAATTAAACTTGTGTAATTTACAGGCATGGAAAAGAAAAGGATACATCCGGAGGGACCAGAATTATCAAGGATTATTACCGGGGTATGGCGTTGGCATGCCCTTTCGTCCAGCGACACCGAAGCATTGATTAATACATCACTGGAAAACGGCATTACTACATTTGATCATGCTGATATTTATGGAAATTATTCCTGCGAGGAATTGTTTGGTTACGCTATTGCGAACCGATCATCGCTGCGGAGTACAATTCAACTGGTAACCAAATGTGGCATTAAACTTCTATCCGATAAAAGACCGGAACACCGGGTTAAGCACTATGATACTTCTAAAGAGCATATTGTAGCATCGGTTGAGCATTCGCTTCAAAATTTAAAAACTGATTACCTGGATTTGTTGTTATTGCATCGCCCTGATCCGCTGATGAATCCCGCAGAAGTGGCGGAAGCATTTAGCACGCTTAAACAATCCGGAAAGGTTTTGTTTTTTGGGATCTCCAATTTTACAGTTACACAGTTTGAGATGCTTCAGTCATATTTGCCCTTTCCACTGGTGACCAATCAAATTGAACTTTCTCTGTTTAATCATCAACTGTTCTTCGATGGCACGGTGGATACGTTGATGAAGCATCACATTTCTCCTATGGCATGGTCGCCTTTAGGCGGGGGGAAATTTTTTACCGCGAGCGAAACCCAAAAGCAACTGGAAGCCCTTGCCCAACACTACACGTGTAGCTTAAGTCAGTTGTTGTTAGCGTGGTTGCTTAAGCACCCTTCAGGTATTTTTCCGATTTTGGGTACAACCAACGCGAGCAGGTTAACTGAAGGAGCTAATGCGTTAACTGTTAAATTGGATAGGCAGCATTGGTTTGCCATGTTAAAGCTGGTTACCGGTAAGGATGTAGCGTGAACCTCTTTGTTCAATTAATTGTATCTTTGGTATGATGAAGCCGACACTTGACAGCCCACCCCGCACGCTTATGGAAGTTTACAAAAGCCTTCCGGAAGGTACGTTGGTGGAATTAATTGAAAATAATATCTACATGTCCCCTGCGCCACTTTATAATCATCAAAAAACACTGCAAAAAATTTTTGTTACGCTTGACAGAGCTGTAACTGACAAAGGCTTGGGAGATGTTTTAATAGCCCCCTTCGATGTTTATTTGGATGATCAATCAAATGCAGTTCAACCCGATATTATTGTTGTTTTGGGAGGAAATCAAAAAATCATTGATAAGAGGGGTCATATTCATGGTGTACCAGATATGATTATTGAAATTCTTTCGGATGGAAATAAAGATCATGATAAAATAAAAAAGAGAGCACTTTACGAGCGCTTTGGGGTTAAAGAGTACTGGATGGTCGATCCTGAATCAAAACTGGCCATCGGGCTTACGCTCAAAAATCAGAAATATGAGCCCATCGCAGAACAAATCGGTAAAATCAGTTCCCTTCTGCTCAATACTGAAATTTCTTTTTAAGCTAAAACAGAGTTAAACTTCTGTTGTCTGGTAACAATCCTTCCTTCATTTTTGTATTCTTCATAAAAATTCATGGCGCGGGCATTAGCGGAGAAAAAAGTAAAGGATTCAACCGGTTTCGAATTCATAGAAATTATTGGTGCGCGCGAGCATAACCTCAAGAATGTTAACCTTTCCTTTCCGCGCAATAAGCTGGTGGTCATAACCGGCATCAGCGGAAGCGGTAAGTCATCGCTGGCTTTTGATACCATATATGCTGAGGGGCAGCGCAGGTACATGGAAAGCTTTTCGGCCTATGCCCGAAGTTTCCTGGGCAACCTTGAACGGCCCGATGTAGACAAAATCAACGGACTTAGTCCGGTTATTTCCATCGAACAAAAGACTACCTCACGCAATCCACGATCAACGGTGGGAACGGTAACAGAAATTTATGATTTCATGCGCCTGCTGTTTGCCCGTACGGCAGAGGCATACTCTTACCTGAGCGGAGAAAAAATGATCCGCCAGTCTGAAGACCAAATACTGGATGCTATTCTTCAGAATTTTAAAAACAGAAAATTAATCTTGCTGGCACCGGTGGTAAAAGGACGGAAGGGGCACTACCGAGAATTGTTTCAACAAATCCGCAAGCAAGGGTTTACCAAAGTTCGTGTGGATGGCGAACTGCTCGACATTACGGCTAAGATGCAGGTTGATCGCTATAAGATACACGACATTGAGGTGGTTATTGACCGGATTGTGGTAGATGCTAAAGATCGTGTACGTATAGGCCAGTCTATTAATCGTGGACTTAAGGAAGGAAAGGGTGTGATTATGGTGCTGGATGAGCAGCAAAAGGTTCATCATTTTTCAAAATTTTTGATGGATCCTGTTACCGGGCTTTCCTACGATGAGCCTGCACCCAATACGTTTTCTTTTAACTCACCCTATGGTGCCTGCCCGGTATGCAATGGGCTGGGCCAAGTGGAAGAAATAACAGAAGAATCTGTAATACCAGACAAGAAATTGAGCATTAGCCGTGGCGGAATTTTACCGCTGGGCGAATACCGTGACATATGGATTTTCAAAAAAGTTGAAGCCATTCTAAAACGATACAAACTCACCCTAAGTACACCCATTAAAGACATACCAAAAGATGTATTGAAGGTGTTGTTGTATGGCGATGATGTTCCGGTGGCCGTTGCCTCAGTGAAATATCCGGGCACGGAATGGAATACACGGTTTGAAGGCATCGTAAACTTTTTAGAAAAGCAACGTGATGAAGGATCCGAAGCCATTAAGCGTTGGGTTGAAGATTTTATGATAGTAAAAACCTGTCCCGACTGTAACGGGGCAAGGTTGAAAAAGGAATCTCTGCACTTCCTTATTGATGGAAAGAATATTGCCCAACTGGCCGCCCTCGACATAAAAAAACTCAATGATTGGTTTAAGAATCTGGAAAGCCGACTCAATGAAAAACAACGCACCATTGCCATTGAAGTACTGAAAGAAATCCGCAAGCGCATTGGCTTTTTGTTGGATGTTGGTCTGGAATACCTGAACCTCGACCGCCCGTTACGAACACTTAGTGGTGGTGAAGCACAACGCATTCGATTAGCGACACAAATCGGTACCCAACTGGTAGGCGTATTATATATTTTGGATGAACCCAGTATTGGCTTGCACGCACGTGATAATGTTAAGCTTATACGGGCATTAAAAGATTTGCGCGACCTCGGTAACTCAGTAATTGTAGTTGAGCACGATAAGGAAATGATGTTGGAATCTGACTACATTATTGATATCGGTCCGGGAGCAGGCCGCCATGGGGGTCAGGTAGTGGCTGAAGGCGAACCGCATTCTTTCCTAAAAAATGGAAGCACTACAGCAAAATATTTAAACGGAAAACTCGCCATCACTTACAACAAGCAAAGGCGAGCGGGAAGCGGCCATCATTTAAAGCTTACTGGCGCAACGGGCAATAACCTGAAAAATGTTGATCTGGAAATCCCGCTGGGTACGCTAACCTGTATTACAGGGGTATCTGGAAGCGGCAAGTCAACCCTCATTCATGAAACACTTTATCCAATTTTAAATAAACACTTTTTCAATTCACGAAGAGATCCTTTAAGTTATAATAAGATTGAAGGGCTTGAACACATAGACAAAGTGATTGAAGTAGATCAGTCGCCCATCGGAAGAACACCACGCTCAAACCCTGCAACATATACCGGTGTGTTTACCGATATCCGTGATCTGTTTGCTCAATTACCTGAAGCAAAAATCCGGGGCTACAAACCGGGAAGGTTCTCGTTCAATGTTAAAGGTGGGCGATGCGAAACCTGCGAAGGTGCAGGCTTGCGCTTAATTGAAATGGAATTTCTTCCGGATGTGTATGTGCATTGCGAAACCTGTAAAGGCAGACGCTATAACCGTGAAACATTGGAAGTGCGTTTCAAAGGCAAATCCATTTCCGATGTGTTGGACATGACCGTGGAAGAGGCTGTTACCTTTTTTGAAAACCAACCAAAGATTTTACGAAAAATTAAAACCTTAGCTGATGTCGGCCTGGACTATATTTCATTAGGTCAGCATGCCACAACCTTATCGGGTGGGGAAGCACAGCGTGTAAAACTTGCTACTGAATTGTCGAAACGTGATACGGGTAAGACCTTTTACATTTTGGATGAGCCTACTACCGGTTTGCACTTTCAGGATATTGCCCATTTGCTGAATGTGTTGCAGAAACTTGTTGACAAGGGCAACACCGTATTGGTTATTGAGCATAATATGGATGTTATCAAATCGGCTGATTATGTTGTTGACCTGGGCCCTGAAGGTGGTGAGTTGGGAGGACGAATTGTGGCCAGAGGTACGCCCGAAGCTGTTGCGAATAATCCAGCCGGTTATACAGGAAGATTTTTGAAGGCGGAGTTGAATTAACGTTATTGCCTTTGAATTGAAAGACAAAAGATGAATTCGCAAACACGCCAGTATCTGTTTGGTTTAATTTTTATTGCCGTAGGCGGGTATCAGTATTATATCAATGATATGCTGGAGTTCTCCATGTATGTCTGCGCAGGATCAGCCTTTATTGTAAATGCGTTAACAACCGAGCCGGGTTTGCTTCCTTACAAGAAGCCACTGGTTATTGTTACCTGGGTATTGATTGTGGCAACGGCACTCCAGTTTTTCTACCTGTTGCGCTATAAATTTTTCTGATATCCTTACGTGTAATTACTGTAGTGACAGTAGGTAAGGAACCTTTACCTTTACATATTGGATTAGTGCCTTTATGGTTGATAATAAGAAACGGCTTTATTGGATTTTGCAGATCAGCGGCTGGGCATCTTATGCTATCCTTCAAACACTGATTAGTGTAATGGCTTCTGAGCAGGGCTTTGGGTGGAGAAGAACTATTTTTTTCATAGCGGAGGCATCTCTTTTTTTATTCATCACCCATATATTCCGTTTGTACCTGAAAAGACGAAAATGGATCAGGCTCAGTATTCCAAGGCTCATTCCACGAGTTTTACTAGCTTCTGGGTTGTTGGCAGTAGTGGCATATTTTTTTAGAATCCCCCTTGGGTTTATCACCGGTCGTACTACGATAATGGACACCGCATTTAATCCCGACCAGGTGCTTGGACTATCGATTGTATACATGGTCTTCTTCTTTCTCTGGTCTGTGTTTTATTTCACCTATCACTTTATTGAACAGTATAACAAATCGTTGAAATATGAGGCTTCTATGGTGGAGATTGAATTGAATAACCTGAAGTCGCAATTGAATCCGCATTTTATTTTTAATGCTTTAAACAGTATCCGGGCGCTGGTAGATGAGAACCCCAAAAAATCAAAACAAGCCATTAATCAACTTTCTAATATTTTGCGCAATTCCCTCGCTTATGAAAAGAAGGGACTAACCAAGTTTGAGGATGAACTCAGGATTGTTAAGGATTACCTGAGTCTGGAGAGCGTTCGGTTTGAGGAACGGTTAAAAACGGATTTCAGTATCCACCCCGATTCTGCGGGATTCCGCGTCCCTCCACTAATGATCCAAACCCTGGTTGAGAATGGCGTTAAGCATGGTATTTCAAAATTAACGGAGGGGGGAGTAGTGCAACTCCGAACGTTTGTAGAGGATAATCGGTTGAGGATTCAGATTCGCAACAGCGGCCAACTGGTGAACGGGGTGCGCAAAGGAAAAGCTGGGTTGGGCATAGCCAATACCGTACAGCGACTAAAGCTTTTATATGGTGATGACGCCTCATTTAGAATGGTTAATGAAAATGATAGTTTTGTGCTCACAGAAATAGTAATACCTCAAAATCCGCATACCGCATGAGAGCATTGATAATTGATGACGAGCGCCTGGCGCGCAAAGAGTTGATGAAATTACTGGAAGAGCATCCTTCCATAGAAGTAATTGGTGAAGCAACCAATGCCGATGAAGCATTGAATATGGTAAATGAGCTAAATCCCGATCTGCTATTCTTAGATATACAGATGCCAGGTAAAACTGGGTTTCAGTTATTGGAAGAACTGGATTCCGTACCGCTGGTTGTATTTACTACGGCTTACGATGAGTTTGCCCTGAAAGCGTTTGAGGTGAGTGCCCTTGATTATTTGTTAAAGCCCATACAACCTGAACGTTTGGCGGAAACAATTTCTAAAATTGCCGAAAAGGAAAGAGCAAAAGTGGCCGCCACACGCCCCGAAGGTGAAAAGAAACTCGGACTGAACGACCAGGTTTTTGTGAAAGACGGAGAGCGATGCTGGTTTGTAAGTCTTTCCAATATCCGCTTGTTCGAGTCGGATGGTAACTACATTAAAGTATATTTTGACACCAACCGTCCGATGATCCACAAGTCGCTGAATGCGCTGGATGAAAAACTGGATGAGCGTGCCTTTTTCAGGGCCAGTCGTAAGCATATCGTAAACCTGAGTTGGGTAGAAGGTATTGAGCCCTGGTTTAACGGAGGGCTGATGGTAAAACTGAAGGGTGGTGATAAGGTTGAAGTTAGTCGCAGGCAGGCGGCTAAGTTTAAAGATATGATGAGCTTGTAATTTACTTCAGCACCAACTCAATCAGTTCTTTCTGAACGTTCCAGTCTTTAGCAAGCTTTAACATAGCTGTGGCCTCCATTTCAGTAACATAACCCTTTAGGTTATTGGCTTGCCAAACCATGTTTATGAGTTCAACCCGTTTATCTTTTGGGTAATCAGCGATAATATCGTTGAGGAAATCGCGGGCGCGTTCGAACGAGGTAAGGTAGTCTTTGGCGATAAACTCCTGCGCCCATTGATATTCTTCGTGGGCATCAAGCTCGGTGGCTGTTTTGTCCAGGTCATTTTTCTCTTCTTCATCTAATCCGTGATAATGAAAGATCACAGATTTAAGAAGCATGTATACGCGTTTTTCTTCAGACGATTTCATCGGGGGATCTTAAGCGGGAAGTTACAAAACTTCTTTCAGCTTGTATAACACCGGCTTGCTGGGGCTGGCATCCATTTCCAAACTGATAATCTGCAGATTCAATAAATAAAGCCCATCAGGAATATTATTCGGTACGTAGATTAACTCTGTGATCGTGGTTTGTTTGCGTGTTTCCTGTGGAAATTTCCAAAACGCCTTGTGGGCGGATAGTTTTCCTTCGTCAACTTCTTTGTCTAGACTGGGAAGGTCTATAAGAAGATGCTGGATACCTTGTTCAACCAGGTGCGCCATAGCTTCAGCCTCTACATACGGAGGGTTAGTGCCCGAATACTGCTTCGTTTGTTTTGACACCCCATTAGGAAGTGTTCGAATCACCAGGGCCCGTGTGCCGGGTGTTGAAGAAAGCATGGATTGAGTAATAACGAAATCTCCGGAAGGATTTTCCTTTGGCTCAACTGAAACAAGCTCCGCTATAAAATGAAAGTGATTCAGATTGTGATTTACGGTTGCTCCATCATCAGAGATATGTCCATAACATTCAGTATGGGTTCCATTACCATGTGGGGTAATGGTTAACTTTTGGTAATTAACTGAACCACCATCTTTCACGCTACCAATAAAATTGCCCGCCTTAATCGTTTCAAATTTTACGGACTCAGCCCAATAGCAGTTAGGGTTGTTTTCGCCTTCGCGGATGGGCAATGAAATATCCAGCGGCTCGTGTAAGTTAGCTAAGTACGTTTTACCGTTAAATGAAATTGTTACATTCATTTTTTCTCAACAAATAAATCGGAAGCAAGTTTATCAGCAAGTAATTTCCCTTTTCGGGTTAAGATTAAAACACCATTAGCTAATATCGCCTGATCGCGCTCTATCAACTGTTGAATATACGCACTATTTTGCTGAAGCAGATCAACGTTAAATTCTTGTTTGAGTTTAGTCAGGTCAGTTCCCCATTGTGTTCTTAATGTAGTAAGAATATATTCATTGATTTTGTTTTCTATTGTGAGTACCTCTTTTTCGGCCGGTATTTCATTTTTCTGGATTGACTTAAGGTATAGGTGATTATTGGCGATGTTGAATTGACGGATAGATCCATTATAGGAATGCGCACTTGGCCCTATGCCCAGATACTTCTGCTGTTTCCAGTAGCTGCTGTTGTGGCGTGAGTAGAACCCCGGTTTTGCAAAATTTGAAATTTCGTAATGTTCATAACCTGCCGCGCTCAGCGTACCCATCAATACTTCCAGTAGGTAAGCGGCAACATCATCTTCAACCGTTTTTAATTTCCCAATGGCGGACCACTTCCCGAAAACGGTCTTCTCTTCAATCGTTAGTGAGTAGCATGAAAGATGCTCAGGGTTTACTTCGAGCGCTTGTTGTATATCTTCTTTCCATCGTACATCATCCTGTCCGGGGATAGCGTAAATAAGATCAATACTAATATTGTCGAACCCTGCTTTCCGGGCGCTTTGAATAGCCTGTAGGGCAGTAGCCGAATCATGTGCCCGGTTCATAAATTTTAATAAGTCGTTGTGAAAGGTTTGTATACCGATGCTTAGCCGGTTAATGCCAACCTGTTTTACTTTTGTTAAAGTATCATCAGTAAGATCATCCGGGTTGGCCTCCAGTGTTATCTCTGCTGTTGAATTTAGTTGGTGAAGGTTCCGGACGGCATCTAACAGAGAATGTAATTCTTCGAATTTTAAGAGGGAGGGTGTGCCACCACCAATGTAAACCGTATTGATCACCTCGCCATTTAGAAAATCTTTTTGAAGATGAAGTTCCTTCACAAGGGCTTTCACCATCTCAGCCCTTACCTCCTGATTGGTTGAAAAATGAAAATCGCAGTAATAGCAGGCTTGCTTACAAAACGGTATATGAAAATAAAGACCAGCCATATCGGTGCAACGCTAATGTATTAAAAAATGAGTACTGTTCTTCAATTATTAGAATGCGTTACTATTCTATAATTTTGACCCCGCATGAAGCCAGTCATTCGCATTGTAGTTTTCTTTTTTCTTACACAACCTGTAATTGCTCAGGATTATTTTATTAAGAAGGACTTACAAACCGAATGGACAGTGTTTTCAGAGGGCAAGTACAGGGGTTATCAGGAAACCGATCAGATCAACGCCATCCATATTCTATTAGACCCCTCTCGGTACAAGGGAGACAAATTAATGGTGCAAAGTGATGAGAAGTTTAGCGTATTCATAAACAATCAATTATGGGATGACCAGACGCGTAAGTTTACTTTAGCTATGGATAGCCTGCCGACCAAAGCGGTAGTAAGTCTATACACCAAGGAGAGGATAACATCTCAAAGTCTTAGAACAATAATTACCACTGAACTTCCTGCTGTAGCCTTAAGTGGTCCTTTGGACAGACAAGGAAATGATGCACAGAATTTTGTGATAGCGGCAGGCCTGTTGTTAATTGTATTCTTTGTTTTTATTCTGCGCCTTAACCCTAAATTAACCTTCCATTATTTTTCACTGTCCAAATTGTTTTCATTACGCGAGAGTGATGAGAGCCAAATGTTTGCCCGTATCACCAGCAGTGCAAATGTGCTGTTTTATTTATTCGCCTCCCTGCTGGCAGGCTATGTGATAATGGTTATGTTGATTGGGTTAACCCCCAGGTATAAATTTCAGCATTTTCTCACCGCTCAGTCTTTTATTGATATTAGTTTGCGATGGCTCCAGGTTAGCAGCATTATAGTGATTGTATTTTTTTGCAAAGCGCTTGTGATTACGTTACTATCGATGCTTTTTGGTATACGTGATCAGGCGGGTTTTCAATTTTTAGGTTTTATTCGATCCACCCTGTTGATTGCCGCGCTCTTAGCGGCTTGCGCTGCCTTTTATTTTATCATAAATGGTAGCAATGAGGGCTGGTATTCATTTTTGTACGCATCACTTCGATGGATAATGGTGGGGTGGGTTATTCTTGTATTTTTAAAACTGATTAGACGGGCACCTTTCTCTGCGTTTCATTTATTTTCGTACATTTGTGCCACCGAATTAATACCTTTTTTAATAGCTGTTAAAGTACTTTACGAGTAGGTGAATCCAGTACAAGTTGATATGAGTGAAAAAGTGAACGACCGGATGCGTAAAGTTAAGAGCATCTTGGTAACGCAAGAGGCACCCACCGACCCTAACTCTCCTTACTTCAAATTGATGGAGAGATTTAATCTGAAAATAGACTTTCGTCCCTTCATTCAGGTTGACCCGGTTCCCGCAAAGGAATTTCGCAAACAAAAAATTGATATTCTTGATCACACAGCTATAATTTTCACCAGCCGAAATGCTGTTGATCATTTTTTTCAGATTTGTCAGGAGTTGAAAGTTGAAATGCCTGCCGACATGAAGTACTTCTGTATTTCTGACCAGACATCAAACTACCTGCAGAAGTACATCGTGATCAGAAAGAGAAAAATCTTTACCGGCCTTAAAACCACCCAGGATCTTCTTGAGATTCTTAAAAAGCATAAGAACGAGAAGTATCTTTTCCCGTGCTCGGATATTCGCAAAAACGACATCCCTGATTTTTTAAAAGACAATGGGTTCACGTTTACCGAGGCCATCATTTATAACACGGTAGCCAGTGATTTATCTGACCTGGAGGAAGTTTTCTATGATATCCTTGCCTTCTTCAGTCCTTCGGGCATTAATTCACTGTTGGTGAACTTCCCCGATTTTAAACAAAATAATACCCGCATTGCAGCGTTTGGTCCCACTACAGCAAAGGCTGTAAGGGATGCTGGATTGATTCTGGATATTGAAGCTCCTTTACCCAATGCACCATCCATGACAGGGGCTATTGAACTCTATATCAAGAAGGCTAACGGCATCAAATAACTAATTCATTCATTGGAATTTACAAATAGGTGTTTTTTATTACACTTTAATTACATGCGCTTTGAAAGTGTCGTAAAAAAGCATTTACTTTAACCTTGCATGTTATCACCTTAATGCTCAGGAAAGGTTTATATATAATTTTTTGCCTTCTGCTTGCCGGTAGTACCCGGCTTTTTGCACAGCAAGACGCGCAGTTTACCCAGTACATGTTTAACCACTTGTATCTAACACCGGCCGCGGCTGGTGCGGATGGTGTAACCCGGGCAACCGCATTTCACCGTAGTCAGTGGTTGGGTTATCAATCTACTTTTGGCGATGGGGGAGCACCAACATCACAATTAATTTCCTTTTCAACTCCCATTCATAAGTTAAAGAGTGGCTTTGGGGTGTATATATTAAACGACCGGTTAGGCCCTCAAAATAACCTGGAAGCCCAGGCGATGTACGCCTATCACCTAGGTATCAAGGAAAGCAGTAAGTTAAGCTTCGGAATAAAGCTGGGCATGTATTCGCAGTCATTGGACTTTGATAAATATCGGGCCATTGATCCATCAGATCCGTTTTTATTGGATAAGACAGGAAAGGAGTCCCAAATCCGCCCTGATCTTGGTGTGGGTTTAATGTACAGGAATGAAAAATTCTATGGGGGTGTAGGCTTTAATCACTTGTTAAAATCAGAGTTTGATTTTGGTGTGAGCCAGCGAAATGCGCTTGAAAACCATATGAACCTTACAGCAGGATATTTCTATGATGTGAATTTCGACCTCCAAATCAATCCTACCATCCTTGTAAAAACCGATTTCAACGAAACTTCAGTTGATCTTGCTGTTATTGCTACACTTCGAAATACGATGTGGGGAGGATTGGCGTTCAGATCATCAGAGGCGGCCAACCTACTTTTAGGCTATGCATTTCTAAAGGACAAATCGTTGCGCTTAGGGTACTCGGTTGACTTTGTGATTAAGGACAGAGCAGCGAAGGAAAATTTTTCGCATGAGCTAATGTTGTCGTATGAATTGCCGGTAATAGCAGGTGGCGTTAAAAAGATCGTTCGAACCCCCCGTTACAGGCATTAGGCGGTAAATTATTTTGGTTTTATGCGAATTTTGTAGAATTTGGTAAGCAATTTTTAAAAAATAGAGCTTTAAGCACTATTTTCGGGTCTTTATAATTTTGGCAAAACTGTAATTGATATATGAGCAAGTCGGTTTCTTCTAAACTTTTGTTACTCGTTGCGGGTATTGCTGCCAGCGCCTGTGGATTATTAGGTATTGGCGGTGGTGGTCGTGGTGGTGACCAGGGTGAATTGGTTGGTGTTCCCGGCAGACAAGGTTGGGTGATGACCATCCCCTACGGTATGGTGCCCATTCCGGCTGGAACATTCCACATGGGCCAGGCTGACGAAGATCCCGCATCAACTCAAATCAACTTTAACAAGCAGGTTACTATTGGTTCATTCTTTATGGATGACACCGAGATTACGAATAACGAATACCGACAGTTCACAAATTTTTACCTGGTAGATAACGGTAGCATTGAAGGATTTGAAACGATTGACCAGCAAACATTCCGCGATAAATATTACCCCGACACCACGTCATGGGTAAGAGATTTTGCTCACCATATGGGTGATCCGATTCAGGATTATTACTATTGGCACCCTGCTTACGATGAATACCCTGTGGTTGGCGTAAATTGGGATGCAGCAGTTTTTTTCGCTGACTGGAGAACAGCCTACTTAAATGACTTTAGAAAGAGTATAGGGGATTTCCCGATGCCTAATTTCCGTTTGCCTTCTGAAGCAGAGTGGGAATATGCCGCCCGTGGTGGTCGTGATTTGGCCAAGTATCCTTGGGGTAACCCCTACATCCGTAACTCAAAAGGTTGTATGCTGGCAAACTTCAAACCCGGCAGAGGTAACTTTTATGATGACGGGTTTGCGTACAGCTCACCAGTTCAATCATACTTTCCAAACGATTATGGTTTATATGACATGGCCGGCAACGTTTCAGAATGGTGTCTGGATGATTTCAACCCGGCATCCGTTCCTACTGTTTGGGATTTGAACCCTCAATACATTGATCCTCGAACTAATCCTGAAGATTCACGATACAATGCGAGAATCGCGCCTAAGAAAGTGGTGCGCGGAGGATCATGGAAAGATGTTGCCTACTACCTAGAAACAGGAACGCGTACTTATGAATTTAAAGATTCGACAAGAGCCTATATTGGATTTCGCTGTGCATTGACCCATTTAGGTCGCTCTTCAGGACGTGAATTTTAAATTGTAAAATCTCTATTTAACTTTAGTAAAACCAGACCCAAAAAAACTTAAACCCATACTACAATGAGCAAGAAAAAAGGCGGATTTGCAGAACTACTCTTTAAAACCATCATGCCAAAAGTCTATGGTATTGGTGCCGCGGTGGTAATTGTCGGAGCATTATTTAAAATCCTACACTTAACCGGTGCTGACCAAATGCTGATGGTTGGTCTGCTTACAGAAGCAGCAATATTCTTTTTAAGTGCGTTTGAACCACCTGCAAAAGAAACCGACTGGACTAAAGTATATCCAGAATTAGCTGAAGACTTTGAAGGCTCTATTTCCGCCCCTACTGTACGCAAGGCTGGTGCCGGTGCAACAGACTCACCGATTTTGAAAATTGATGAAATGCTCAAGACTGCCAAGGTTGATCAAAACCTTCTTGACAATCTGGGTAAGGGGTTAACAAACCTGGCCGACTCAGCCAAGCAGATGAATAATCTTTCTAATGCGGCTGTTGCCACCAACGAATATGCAACCAATGTGAAGACTGCCTCTAAGGCTTTGTCTGACATGAATACTTCGTATAAGACTGCTATTGATGCTGTTGGCTCAATGGCTAATGCATCAAAAGATGCTGGTGAGTATCACTCTCAAGTTCAAAAAGTTACTAAGAATCTGGCAGCTTTAAATTCTGTTTATGAAATGGAATTGAAAGATGCGGATAGCCATGTGAAGAACATGAACAAATTCTACGAAAGTTTAACCGGTGCGATGTCCGGGCTTTCAAAGGTGGGTGAAAACACTACGAAGTTTACTACTGAACTTGGCAAGCTTTCTGATAATCTTACCGCCCTTAATAAAGTTTATGGCAGCATGCTCACTGCTATGAAAGGTGGAGGTAACTAAAAAATTGATTGGTAGATAGGTTTAAGAAGAATTAGTATACACGATAAAACCAGATAAAAATGGCAGGTAAAAAAGAAACCCCCAGGCAGAAGATGATTGGTATGATGTACCTCGTACTAACAGCTCTTCTGGCACTTCAGGTGAGTAGTGCAGTACTTGAAAAGTTTGCCATTATCAATGAAACATTGGGTCAGTTGATAGAGGATACCAAAAAGGCAAATGAGCAGCAACTTGCTTCCATTTTGAAAGAGGGTGGTAAAAGTGAAAAGCCTGAGATAAAAGCGGCTGTTCAAAACGCGCAAAAAGTGCGCGAGATTACTGCGTCTACTAATGAGTGGATAGAAGGATTGAAGAAGGAAATGTTGAAGGTTTCCGGAACCGATAAAGTAGACGAGAGCCTGATCAACAATCATGGTTCTGCAGTAGCCACCATGATGATCGATAAGAAGAATAAGTGGGGAAAGGAATTTGAAACAACCCTAAACGAATATGTAAAGCAATTGAACGCGCTTACGGGTGAAAATTTTGGTACGTTAGCAAAGGCACCTAAAGATATGCCGGTTTTTGCCTCTGACCCTGACCATTCACGTAAAGACTTTCTAACATTTACTTTTGAGAATACACCGGTAATTGCGGCTTTGGCATCTGTTTCTCAAATTCAGACTGAAGTATTGGAATACGAATCGCAAGCTTTGCGCAAACTGGCTGAAAAGGCTGGCGCTGCCCGTGTAGCGTTTGAAAATATCATTCCTATGGTTCGTCCGAAATCTTCCATTGTAGCTGCAGGTGCCCCTTACGAAGCTGATATGTTTATCTCTGCTTCGTCTTCTGCATTAAGCCCAGAAATGACGTATAATGGAAAAGCTATTCCTGTTGAAGTAGATGCGCCTACCGGTATTAAGATGGGCCGTGTTAAGTTTACCGCAGGTGCCAGCAATTACGATGCACAAGGTTTATCAAAACAATCTTTTGAAGCGGTTATAAAACTTAATGATGAGGAGTATAAGCAAACGATTGAGTTTTTTGTTGCCAAACCGGTTATTCGTGTTACCACTGGTAATGCCCCTACGCTCTATATGGGCTGTGGGAACACTGTTAATATTGAAGTACCTGCTTTAGGAACTAACTATAATCCATCATTTTCAGTTAATGGCGGTGAACTTCAGAAAGGCGATAAAATTGGAAGAGTAACTATAATTCCAAGTCAAAGAAAAGTTTCCGTAACGGTATCTAATTCGGGTACAAACATTGGTACTGAACAGTTTGATGTAAAGCCAGTACCCCGCCCTCGAATTATAGCTAAAGACAACAATGGCCGTGATATTGATTTAAAGAATGGAGTAAAGGCTGGATCTATTGGTGGCCTTCGGGTTAATGCCGAAGCTGATGAAAACTTTAAGACTGAGGTTCCTAAGGATGCTAACTTCCGTATTCGAAATATGTCGGTGATTCTGGCGCGCGGAACCCAGCGCGTTCAGGAGATGACGTTGACAAGTGAAATTATTGATTTAAGCGCATGGCGTTCTTTAATGCGTCCGGGTGATCGAATTGTAATTGAACCTAAAACGGTCGTTCGTATGACGTTTAAGGGTAATGCTGAACCTGTGGTGGTTTCAGGCAATGATATTGTACAAATTCCTATTCAATAACAGATATTATGACAAGCACATTGAAGCGAGTTTTATTTGTGGCTGCCCTTTCATCTTCTATGTTGGCTTATGCACAACCGGAGGAGGTCCAGTACAACCCGAACTCATTAAACCCGATTCCACGCTATGAGCAACTCTATAAGTTGCGTGTATGGAGAATTATGGAGTTAGATGAGAAACAGAACAAGGGATTTTTTGCCAGAAATGGAGAGATTACTCAGCTTTTGATGGATGCTGTAAAATCAGGCGAAATAGCTGTAGTTTATAAGAGTGATTCACTCTCTGAAAAAAGTGTTTTGACGAAGGATGAGTTCCTGGCGAATTTGGTTTCTCAACAAGGGCAAACTTTTCCTGCGTGGGATCCTACTATGACTTATTATCAGGCTGATGTCGTATCCTTCAACGGAAAGAATTATGAGCTTCAAATCAATACAAACCAAGGAACCAACCCTGCACAATCGCCAGCAGGTGAGTGGTTAGTAACCACACAAGGTCAAGGCTTGACTTTTCTGGCCAGAGAGATTAAGGTATTAAACATTGCTGAAGATGTTATCTTCGACAGAAGAAGATCACGCTTGTATTATGATATTCAGGCTATTGAGATGCAAGCTTACGATCAGAATACCTCTACCTTTAAATCATTAGGATGGTTTAAGTACAAGGATGTTGAGAAGGTTTTTCGTAACAACCCGGCAAAGGCTGTTTGGTTTAATCGTCAGAACACAGCTGAGAATAAGAATTTTGCAGATGCCTTTTTATTGAGATTGTTCAAAGGCACAATTTATAAGATTGAGAATCCTGATGATGATGCAATAGCCGATGTTTATCGAAACAACGGTCGCCCGTATTATGAAAGTGTATGGGCTCGCGAATGGGCTGAGATGATGTTGATGGAAAAGGAGCACAACCTTTGGGAATTCTAATCTCGGTTAAGAGAAATGATCAAAACCCTGGCATAAATGTCAGGGTTTTTTGTTGGCGAGAAGCGTAATGGCCTTTGCTTTCCCAATCACGCTCTCCAATTCTTCTGCGGAAGCTTCTTTTATTTTTTTAATGGATTTAAAATGCCTAAGAAGCTTGGTCACTGTTTTTTCACCTATACCCTCAAGGCCATCCAGCTCTGTAGTAAGCTGAGTCTTACTTCGCTTTTGACGGTGAAAGGTAATCGCAAACCGATGGGCCTCATCCCTTATTTGTTGTAACAGAAGCAGGCCGGGTGATTTCTTATTAATGTGAAGCGGAATGGGGTCTTCAGGGAAATAGATTTCTTCAAGCTTTTTGGCGATACCCGCAATGGGTATTTTTCCATAGAGGTTGAGTTCTTTTAAGGCTTCGCAAGCACTACTCAATTGCCCCTTACCACCATCTACTAATATTAAGTCTGGGAATTCCAGTCCCTCTTCCGAAATGCGCTTGTAACGTCTGCCCACAATCTCTTTCATAGATTCAAAGTCGTTAGGGCCTGTTACGGTTTTGATGTTGTAATGACGATAATTTTTCTTGTCGGCTTTACCGTTTACAAAGCGCACCATTGACGCAACCGGCTGGTCACCCTGAAAGTTTGAATTATCAAAGCACTCAATAACACTCGGTAAATGCTGGAGATGCAAGTCCTTCTGCAAAATTTCAATTACTTCATTGTTACGTGAGCGCTTTTCAGCCCTGAGCAACTCCCGCTCCTTTTGCATTTCCAGAGCATTCTTCAGCGATAGTGACACTAGCTTTTTTTTATCGCCTATTTTAGGAACAATGTTTTCAATTCCTTCCGGTAAAAGGTGAATTGCCTGGCTGCTAAAAACAATTGAATTTGTTGAGGCTGTTTTTGAACGCAGGTCAAGCAAGGAAAATGCGAGTAATTCATCATCCGGTTCCTCTAATTGTTTCTTGATTTCAATTGTTTTGGAGTAGATGATTGCTCCCTCTTTGACAAGCATATAATTTACATAGGCAAATTCATTTTTACTCGCGATGGAAATAACATCAATGTCGGTAAGGGTTCGGTTAACCACCAGTGATTTACTTTGAAATCGCTCAAGTGTTTGTAGCTTTTCCTTATAGAACTGGGCTCTTTCAAACGATAAATTTTCAGCGGCATTTTTCATGTATTGCTGAAAGTGTTTTTCCACTATGCTCAGGTTTCCTTTTAAGATATTACGAGCCAGCTCAATATCCTGCAAATATTCTTCTTCGGACTGAAGACCCTCACATGGGCCTTTACAATTGCCGATATGAAATTCAAGACAGACTTTGAACTTCTTTTGGTCAATGTTCGCTTCGCTTAGCAATAGCGTGCAGGTACGAATGGTATATAGTTTTCGAATTAGCTCCAACACACTTTTCATAGCCACTACACTGGCATAAGGGCCAAAGTATTCACCCGCATCGGAAATGTATTTACGTGTAGAGATGATACGTGGGAATCTTTCCTTAAGAATGCACAGGTATGGAAAAGTTTTGTCATCCTTTAGCAGGATGTTGTATTTAGGCTGATTTTGCTTAATCAGGTTGTTCTCCAGCAGCAAGGCATCAAACTCTGTGTTCGATACAGTGTATTCAATTTTAGAAATTTCAGAAACGAGCTTTAGTGTTTTACGGCTTAGGCCGGTGCTTTTAGTGAAATAACTCGTCACTCTTTTCTTCAGGCTCTTTGCTTTCCCTACGTAAATGAGTTTGCTCTCATCATTATAAAACCGGTAAACTCCGGGTGAGTCGGGCAGGCGCAGGGTGTATTGTTTGAGCTCATCATGCAACATGCTGGTGAGCGTTAATTAAAATCATCCCACGGTTTATGATCAATAACCTGGATGGAGTCTGCTCCGGGGTAGCGGGCACAATCGAGTGTAATATCAAGGCCGGTTTTTGGTCTTTTGAATTGGCCTTTTTTATAATCCATTAAATCATCTTTATAGATCTTCGTCATAAACTTATCCCATATAGGACGTGCTGTTCGGGTTCCTTGTCCCATGCTCCAGGTGCGGTAATGAATGCTGCGTTCGTCACCACCAACCCATACACCGGATACAAGATTATGAGTAACGCCCATATACCAACCATCGGAGGCGTTATTGGTAGTTCCTGTCTTTCCTCCAATTTCATTATCGATTTTTAAATCACGGCTCAGTCCACGAGATGTACCGCCTTCTTCCTCTACACCACCCTGCAACATATAAATCATTTTATAGGCAGTTTGTTCGCTCACGGCTTCGCGCGTTTTTGGAACGGTGCTCTCAATAACGTTTCCGTTTTTATCTTCTATGCGTGTAATGTAGTAGGGCTCGGTATAAATTCCACTGTTAACAAAAGTTGCATAGGCTCCTGCCATTTCATATAGCGAAACATCACTTACACCAAGACACAGTGAGGGTACCGCATCCAATGGACTGGAAATACCAACACGGTGTGCAAAATCAACTACTGTTTTTTCTTTTATTTCCTTCATCACCTGGGCGGTGATGGAATTTACAGACCGTGCCATGGCCTGACGCAAAGTCATTTTTTCACCTGTTCCGCGTGTGCCGTCAGAGTTGGGCGGATACCACGTGCCACCCGGAACATTAAATACAGGTGATATATCGGTAAGCTCCAGGCAAGGGTTATAGCCAAGTTCAAGGGCAGCGCCATAGACAAACGGTTTAAAGGTAGAGCCCGGTTGTCGCTTTCCCTGGCGCACATGATCAAATTTAAAGTACTTGTGGTTGACCCCACCCACCCAGGCCTTTATCGCACCGGTGTTGGCATCAACAGCGATCAAGCCTGTGTGCAGAAAGCGCTTGTAATAACTCAATGAATCCATTGAACTGAAAAGCGTATCACGCTCGCCATTCCAGGTGAAAATGCGCATGGGCTTTTTCAGGTTCAACATAATTTTTACCGAGTCGTTATCGGTACCATACCGCGCTACTAAGTTTTTATAGGCATCAGTTTGCTTGATGCGTGATTGTAAATAGCCTTTTATTTCGTTTCCATTCTCATCAATCCAAGGATTTTTTCCTTTCCAATGAATATCAAAATCGCTTTGTAGAAATTTCATGTGTTCGGCTACGGCTTCTTCTGCGTAGCGCTGCATACGACTATCAATGGTGGTATAAATTTTTAATCCAGATTCCCATAAATCGATACCACGCTCCCTGCACCAAGCCATTAAATCCTGACCGATAACGCTTCTGAAATAAGTTGCCAGTCCTTCATTTTGATTTTGTACGCGGTACTGTAAAACAATGGGTAGTGCGCGAATGGAATCGTACTCCTCGCGGGTATTTATGTATTTATGATAATAGAGTTTTGCCAGTACCTCGTTTCTTTTGCGTAATGAATTTTCAGGATTTGTTACCGGGTTAAACCGGGTTATGGCTTGCAACATGCCAACCAATACAGCCGATTCCTGAACATTTAAACTATCGGGGGTTTTGCTGAAATAGGTTTCTGCTGCAACCTGTATTCCATAAGCATTGCTTCCGAATTCAGCTGTATTCAGGTACATGGCAATGATCTCTTCCTTGGTGAAATTTTTCTCCAGGTGAAAGGAGATTATCCATTCCTTGGTTTTTTGTATTACCCTTCTGGGCAGTCGGCCTAATTTGCCAAGCGTACCATCCAGGCCCATGTTGGGATTTTGGGTATAAAGATTTTTAGCAAGCTGTTGGGTAATGGTGCTTCCACCACCTGCAGGACGGAATGTAATCAGCCCTTTGAATACCCGCAGGTAGGCGATAAAATCCATTCCGGAATGATTGTAAAACCGGTGATCTTCTGAAAGAATGAGTGTATTGATGAGATCTTTTGAGAGGTCGTGATACGAAACCTGGCTGCGGTTATACCTGAAATACCGGCCGAGGGATACCCCATCTGCAGAGATAAGTTCTGACGATAGGTCGTTCTCGGGGTTTTCAATGGATTTTAAGCTGGGCATGCCACCAAACAACCCAAACAAATCAATACTTACAGAATAGATATAAAGTGGAAACCCCAGGATGAAACAGAAGAAAAGTATCCAGATGATTTTAACGGTTCGTTTAAACCACGGATGCTTTAACCCTAAGGCATTATGGATTTTTCGGGATATAGTTTTTTTCAAAGAATTGGAGGTACTCATCTAGGCCTTTTGTACGGTAAAAGATATCGAAATTGTTTTTCGTAATTACAAAAGTATTGAATTTATGGTTCTTTAAGGCGTTGAGTGAGGGCTGCTTTTCGGTAAATGTACGGTAGTACTCAAGGGCTGGGTTCATCCGCGACAGGTCAGATACAAAAGTAATTGACAGGCTTTCGTTGAGTATGAGGTTGCTTACTTTAAGGCCCTGTTCTTTAAAGAACGTCTGGTTGAAACCATCCAATGTTTTGGAGGTAATGTCTTCAATCTTTGCCTCTGTTTTATAAACCAATACAAAATAGTGTGGTTCATCGAATGAACGAATGTATTGGATCCCCTTTTCTTTTTCGCGCTTCAGCTCAAAATCACGCGAAGTGGCCAACAGCTTTTTGGCATAGTCAGTCACTTCGGTTTCGGGATTGTTTTTTATAAACTCATCCAGGCTGTACTGGTACTGGGCAATGCTTTCTATTTTACCAATGACCAGAATTTTTAATAACTGCAGGTTAGGCGTGAATGAAGTTTTCTCTTCGCTGAGCGCTTTGTTGAGCAGGGTTAAAGCTTCTTCAAATTGCCGGGCTTCAAATTTTAAGTACGCTTCTCTATACAGTACTTTTTGTTTTTCTACTACCTGACTTGACGCCAACAAATAATCCGGATTGATGAGAATTTTGGCAAACATACTTTCAGGGAAGTTGTCTTTAAGTTCCTGTGCATAGCGTTCAGCTTTTTCAGGTTGTGCATCTTTGTGCATTAGGTAAAGCTTGTACAGTACCTCAGGCCTGTAACCAGTCTCAGGGAAACGCGACAACAGTTTTTCATAGGTGGCAATAGCATTATGTTTCTCCAGAAGTTTGAAGTAATAGATGTCGCCTAACAGAAAATAAGCATCTTCAATTTTTTCGAGGGCTTCTTCAATTTGCTCGGGTGTTTTGGGAAGTTCTTTTGCAATCCGGTTATACTCGCTCAGTACCGGATCAGCCTCTACTGTTTCTTCAGGTGCTTCGGAGGTTTGCTGCGGTTGATTTTCCAATGCAATGGTGTTGGTTCGCTGTGCCATAGGTACTGCCCGGGAAGATCTTCGCCAATTATCTTCCAGTGGAATGCTGCCCCATATGCGCCTGAATTCCTGCTGCCCCAGGGCCAATGCCGAAGGGTTTCCAAAATACCAATCAGTTCCTTCTATAGATGTTGCCGAATTAAAAGACGAGCTGACCTGGCCGATGTCAATTCGGTTCCTTTTTTTCTTTTTACCAGATTTAGTCTCCGGTTCCTTTTTGCTTTCCAGCGCAATCTGGATTTGCGCCATAAGCGCAGCGGAGTCCAGTTTCGCCAGCACCAACAGACTATCTTGCCATTCTATCGTTTTCAGATGCTGAACAAACTCGGCCAAAATTTCCTGCCGTGATTTAATGGCCGGGTAATCTTCGTAATCCTTATTAAGCGTTGACACAGTGCTGTCATAATAGAGTTTGGCTGTTTCATAATTCTTGAGTGTGTCGTAATAGATTTCACCCAGCCGCAAATAGGCTTCGCCATCAATTTGTTTGTTATTGCCTTCGCGAAGCGCAAGTTTATAATTTTCAATAGCTTCTGTTATGTTGTCTTGCTTCCGCTCGAATACACCCATCTCATAATATATCTTGTCTTTGAATTCCTTATTCTTACTGTCCTTCAAAAGTTTTTTGAATGATTTACGGGCATTTGCAATGTTCTTGCTTTTTGAAATTTCTGCCACCTGTGCCATGTATAGCCGGGCGTAGAAATCAACTTCATATTCAGGATTTGTTTCAATGCATTTTCTGAAAAAATTATAAGCCTCTGCTTCAAACCCCAGCTTTTGATACACCTGCCCAAGGATGAAATAGACTCTTCCGGGTTTGTCCTTCTTTTTTAAAAGGGGTGCCGCTTCGGTAAGATTTTTTACAAACTTGTCATCATCTTCGCGTAGCTGATAATGATGTGCCTTTTGGAGGTAAAAATTTTTAAGATTGGTTTTGCTTAGTTTTTCTTTTTGCAAAAAATCGAATGTGGCTTCAGCATTGTTGTATTCACCATGTTCAGTGAAGGTGCGGGCTAACCATAGCAGGGCCTGATGCCGGGCATTGATATCCGCTCCTTTTGTATTAACATACTTGAATGTTTGAATGGCATTGCCCCAATCAAAACTATACAGCCTTCCCTTACCCACCAATATGTAACTATCATCAACCCATTTGCTTTTTGGATGCCGTTGGATGGCAATAGAGGCCATCTTAATGGCTTCCTGAATTTCCTTGTCATAACTTTTGGCAAGGGTTGAATCTAATGGCGGGAAAAGCCGAAGCACCCGGTTGTAATCATCTTTGTGGTTTTTCTGTATAGTTCCCTCGATTTTGGTAATCTCTTCTAAAGCATAGTAATATCCGTTATAGTGTGCTGTAGTGTTATGAAAGGCCTTACTGGTAAAGGAGTTTGATTCCGATGAGCAACCCATCAAAAGCAAGGCGGCAGACAGGGCCAAAAGGATATAAAGAATGATGAATTTCAAAGGCTTACAACTCAACGCATTAGAAACGCAAAAAACGAATATTCCATATTAAATCCCGTTAGAATATCTACTTTTGTGGGCTAAAATCGCGATTTGAAGCCAAAAAAGACATTATCTAACTGGTTAACCAACCGGTATCAGCTGGTGATCCGAAATGAGGAGAACTTTGCTGAAAAAACAAGCATGGGGTTTACCTATTCCAAGGTAATCCTTTTTTCGGTTATCATATTCGCCATCATATTCGCCATCAGCCTTTTTCTGGCCCAAACTATATTGGCGAAATGGTTTGATCCACGCTTTGCACAAATGCAAATGAACAAGCAGTTGATTGAGCTTGATCAAAAGGTTGATTCCCTTTACCTGGAAGTTGACAGAAAAGACCAGTTTATATTAGGTATACAGCGTGTGCTTAGCGGAGACACGGTAAACTTTAGTGATCCGGCAAAATATTTACGCGGTGACGGACAACCTCTGGTGAAACCAACAGAGATGAAACTTGCTCCTGCTGATTCCGCTTTCCGCAAGGAATTTGAGAAATCGGATCTTGCACTGATTACCTTGGCAAGTGTTAAGTACCGTGAGTTGCAGGAAACTTTTTTCTTTTCTCCGCTCACCGGTTTTCTATCCGATCATTACGATGCAAAAAGTGGTCACTACGGGGTTGACATTGTAGCCAAAACCAATGAACCGGTTAAAAGCATTGCCGATGGTACGGTCATCTTTGCTTCGTGGACTCAGGACTCTGGCTATGTGGTGATGATTCAACATAAAGGCAACCTGATTTCAGTTTACAAGCACAATGCTCAACTCTATAAAAAAGTTGGTACTTTTGTGAACGGAGGAGAAATCATTTCTATTGTTGGCAATAGCGGAGAGATGACCGATGGCCCACACCTGCATTTTGAGTTGTGGTACAATGGCAATCCGCTTAATCCGGAAGAGTTCGTAACATTTTAAACAGAAACAATCATGTTTACTTCAAAAGAAGAGAAACGCGTAGCCGAAGAAATCAGCAACTCCAGTAACACCATTGGAAAAGGAACCTTTCTGGAGGGCAATATAGAAACGTATGGTAACATTCGTATTGAGGGCAAAGTAACTGGCCATGTAAAATCAAAGTCAAAAGTTGCGTTGGGTACCTCTTCTCAAATTCAGGGAAACATTACCGCCCAAAACGCAGATATTGAAGGTGAAGTAAAAGGAAGAATTGAAATTGCAGAACTGTTAGTACTAAAAGCTACAGCCGTAATCCATGGCGATATTGTTACCGGAAAACTTGTTGTTGAGCCGGGTGCTGTTTTTAACGGTAGTTGTAAAATGGGTGCAACCATAAAAGAGATTAAGATTGGCGAAAACAATGGCTTCGGAGCAACACGATCCCTCGCAGGAACAGAAGCCAAAACCGTATAACAGCTACTTAAAGTATAGTAGCCTGGCCTTACAATTAGCGGTTACCATGGCCTTATTTGCCTGGCTGGGTTATCGGTTAGATCGTTACCTGGAGTTGCGATATCCGGTTTTCTTAATCACTTTCATTTTTGTTGCCTTCGGTGGCATGATGTTTCAACTGTACCGGTCAATTGATAAATCCTGATCCGTGCTTCGATTTCTTATCGCTATTGGGATTGTAGTATTAGTGGCCGTACTAGTGGTCATGGTCCTACCTGAGCGGCCTTCGTTCTATTTTCAAACCCTGGCTTTATTGGCTATTGGAACAGGAGGGCTTTACCACTTCTTGTCGAAAGTGCGCGCCAGCAACCCCGATTTCTTTGTTCAACTCTACCTTGCCACCATTGCGCTTAAGCTTTTGGCGTATGGAGTTTACCTGGGAATTGTTATTTGGAAAGACCGCCCCGGAGCCATCGAAAATGTTGTGTTTTTCATGATCGCTTACATAATCTTTACGGCACTGGAAGTGTTTTTTTTATGGCGCAAAGTGAACACTTAGAACAGCCCAAAAAAAAATCAAAACATTTCATTCTCATGGTTTAATTAATACCTTTGCGGTCGGATTTTAAACCCCCTAATCTGGCCAAAATGAGCGTTTTAACCCGTAAATTCAGTCTTTTTTCATTAATCGTAGCGCTCGTAGTTTCTGTTGTTTTTTCGTCTTTAGGTAAGGCTTCCGATTCGGCTGAAGAGGGAGGTGCATTCAACGCCAGTGAGGTGATTATTCACCACGTTTTGGATGACCACACCTGGCATTTTTGGGATGGGCACTACGGCACGTTATACCTGCCGGTAATTGTCTATTCATCCGAGCGGGGTCTGGACATTTTCTCTTCAAAGAATTTTTACGATGAGCACCACAATGTGGTGGAGTACAATGGTTATAAACTCGACCATAGCCATATTTATCTGGCCGATTCAGGTAAAGCGGTGTTAGATATTTCGATCACCAAAAATGTAGCGATGTTACTGATCAACGCTACGCTGTTAATAATAGTTTTCCTTTCCGCGGCTAAAACCGCAAAGAGAAATTCTGGCAAAGCACCCAGTGGCGTTCAGTCGTTTCTTGAACCCATCATTGTATTTGTTCGTGATGAAGTAGTGAAACCAAATATTGGTCACCACTACGAGAAGTTTCTTCCTTACCTGCTCACACTTTTCTTCTTCATTCTTTTCGGAAACTTATTAGGACTGTTGCCGGGTGCAGGTAACCTGACAGGAAATATTGCTGTGACGCTAACACTGGCTGTGTTTACATTTATTCTCACTAATGTAAATGGCAACAAAGCTTATTGGGGTCACATCTTCTGGACGCCAGGCGTGCCGTTGCCCTTGCGCCTTGTAATTTTACCTGTAGAGCTTGTTGGTATTATTACCAAGCCGGTCTCCTTAACCATACGTCTTTTTGTGGCCATTACGGCAGGGCACATTGTATTGTTAAGTTTGATAAGTCTGGCGTTTATTTTTCAAAGTATTGCAGTGGGTTTGGTATCAAGCCTTATTGTATTATTTATAAATCTTATTGAATTGTTGGTAGCCGGTATACAGGCATATGTGTTCACGTTGTTCACATCGCTTTATATTGGAATGGCTACGGCCGATCACGAACATCATTAGGATTAATTAAAGATATCCCTGGCGGAAGCGTCAGGGTTTGTTTCACTTAAACACATAACACAATGTTAACTGCACTTTTATTGGACATCAGCTATGCAATCATGGGCGCTGGTATCGGTGCTGGTCTGGCTGCAATTGGCGCTGGAATCGGTATCGGTAAAATCGGTGGTTCCGCTATGGAAGGTATGGCACGTCAGCCTGAAGCTTCTGGTAAAATCCAGGGCGCTATGCTGATCATCGCTGCACTTATCGAGGTGGCTGCTCTTTTTGCACTCGTTATTTGCTTGCTGATTTCGTTCAAAGGCTAATGGCTTGAGAAGAACTTGCTAGTGGCAATGGGCCAGGCAAGTTCTTCATTTTATTGAAACACTTAAGAATTTAAGATATATGGAACTTCTTACCCCCGGCACCGGACTCATCATTTGGCAAACATTTGTTTTCCTGCTTTTGGTGTTATTGCTGGCTCGATTTGCCTGGAAACCAATTCTGAGTTCTCTGAAGGAGCGCGAAGAATCAATCAAAAATGCTCTTGAAACAGCAGAACAAGCGCGTGCTGAAATGGCCCGCATTCAGTCCGATAATGAAAAGCTTTTTAAGGAAGCACGCGAAGAACGCGATAAGATTTTAAAAGAGGCACGCGAAGTATCAAACCGTATGCGGGATGAAGCGCAGGCCGATGCCAAAAAGGCTGCCGATAAAATTATTGATGATGCACGTGCCGCTATTCAAATTGAAAAGCAGGCAGCGCTAAAAGATGTTCGCGTGCAGGTGGCCATGTTCTCCCTTCAGATTGCTGAGCAATTGATGAAGAAAAATCTTTCGTCAGACAAGGCGCAGAAGGAATTGGTAGATGGTTTTATTAAAGAATTGAAACTTAACTAACCTATGGCCGAAGCACGGGTAGCATCGCGATACGTAAAATCATTGCTTGGATTGGCCGAGGAGCAAAAGTCATTGGATAAGGTTTACCAGGACATGCGCTTGTTTACCAAAGTGTGCGAACAAAATTCCGCTTTTGGTATCATGCTTCGCAGTCCGGTAATTCGCCACGACAAGAAACGACAAATCATGTCGAAGCTTTTTACAGGAAAAGTTGAACCCTTAACACTCGCTTTTTTTGACATCATTACCAGAAAAAATCGTGAGCCATTATTGCCGGCCATTGCGCGTGAATTTCACAGTGCCTACAACCTGTACAAAGGCATAAGCAAGGCAACCATTACAACAGCATACCCAATTGATGCACAACTACGTAGTGAAATTGAAAGTCTGGTGAAGAAGATCAGTGATAAAAATCAGATTGAACTGGAAGAAAAAGTAGACACTGAAATGATAGGAGGTTTTCTATTAACTGTTGGCGATCGCCAGGTAGATGCATCGTTGAAGAACAAACTTAAAGCATTAAAAATAAAGTTTAGTCAAAACCCGTATGTAAAGGGTTTTTGATCCAATAAATAACGAACAAAGAAACAAGAAGATATTATGGCAGAAATCAGACCTGAAGAAGTATCAGCAATTTTACGTGAGCAATTATCGCAATCGCGTACGGATGTTGAATTAGAAGAAGTAGGCACCGTATTGTCGGTGGGTGATGGTGTGGCTCGTATTTATGGTCTCACACAGGCGCAAGCGGGAGAGCTTCTCGAATTCGAGAACGGTCTTCGCGCCATGGTGCTTAACCTGGAAGAAGATAACGTTGGTGCCGTATTGTTTGGCGATTCAAAAGGCGTACACGAAGGTGACACGGTGAAACGTACCGGAAAAATTGCTTCCGTATTGGTAGGCGATGGCATGGTAGGTCGCGTGGTAAATACGCTCGGTGAACCGGTGGACGGAAAAGGACCGTTGAGTGGTGAACTTTATGAAATGCCTCTTGAGCGTAAAGCCCCTGGGGTTATTTATCGTCAGCCGGTTAACGAACCTCTACAAACCGGTATCAAGGCCATTGACTCCATGATTCCAATTGGCCGCGGCCAACGTGAGTTGATTATCGGTGACCGCCAGACAGGTAAAACTGCCGTAGCTATTGATACGATCATCAATCAAAGAGAATTCTTTGAAAAAGGTCAGCCTGTATACTGTATTTATGTCGCCATCGGGCAAAAAGGCTCAACCGTTGCATCAGTAGCGGCAGAGTTAGAAAAAGCCGGAGCTCTTTCCTATACGGTAATTGTTTCAGCAACAGCTTCTGATCCTGCACCAATGCAATTCTTTGCTCCGTTTACCGGTGCAGCTATCGGTGAATTTTTCCGCGATACTGGACGTCCGGCATTGGTTATTTATGATGACTTGTCGAAACAAGCTGTTTCTTACCGTGAAGTGTCCTTGTTGCTAAGAAGACCTCCAGGACGTGAAGCCTATCCAGGTGATGTGTTTTATCTCCACTCTCGTTTGCTTGAGCGTGCGGCTAAAATTATTAACAACGATGCCATCGCCAGCCAGATGAATGATCTTCCTCCATCCATTAAACATTTGGTAAAAGGTGGAGGCTCGTTAACGGCTCTTCCGATTATTGAAACACAGGCCGGTGACGTATCGGCTTATATTCCTACTAACGTGATCTCCATTACGGACGGTCAGATCTTTTTGGAGACCAACCTGTTTAACTCCGGTATTCGCCCCGCTATCAACGTAGGTATTTCTGTATCACGTGTAGGAGGTTCGGCACAGATCAAATCCATGAAGAAAGTTGCCGGTACGCTTAAACTTGATCAGGCTCAGTTCCGCGAGTTGGAAGCGTTCGCAAAATTTGGTTCTGACCTTGATGCGGCTACCAAACTTACCATTGAGCGTGGAAGAAGAAACACGGAGGTGTTGAAGCAAGATCAATATTCACCGGTTTCGGTAGAAGAGCAGGTGGCCATTATTACAGTTTCTACACGAGGTTATATGGACCGTGTGCCAGTAAATAAAGTGCGTGAGTTTGAACGCGACTTTTTGGAATTGATGCGCGGCTCACATCGTGATGTGCTTGATAATCTTAGGGCCGGTAAGTTTGAAGATGCTGATGTTGAAACCATAAAAAAAGTAGCTACCGATTTAGCTTCGAAATACTGATTGAACAATGCCTAGCTTAAAGGAAGTAAAGAACCGGATCACCTCGGTAGTTTCTACCCAGCAAATCACCAAAGCCATGAAAATGGTGGCGGCTGCGAAGCTGCGCAGATCGCAGGACAGGATTTTGCAGATGAGACCCTTTGCGAAAAAGATGGCCTATATTTTTCAGAACCTTTCGGCAGCTCAAACTGATGGAATTTCTGAAAACTGGTTTAACCAGGTGAGGGAAGAAAAGCGCATTCTCATTGTAGCCGTTAGCTCCGATCGTGGACTGTGCGGATCATTCAACACCAACGTGTTTAAGGGGGTATTGAAGTTGATTCACGACAAATATGAAAGTCAATATCGCCAGGGCAACGTTACCGTACTTTCTATCGGAAAAAAGGCAGATGATTATTTCACCAAGCGTAAGTTTCCTGTAGTGACTGATCATACAGGTATAATTGCCAATATATCTTTTGATCGTGTTGCTGCTGCCGCTGAATACATTATGGATTCGTTTCGTGCGGGTAGGTATGATAAAGTAGAGGTAGTCTACAACGAATTTAAAAACGTAGCCACCCAAATATTACGTACAGAGCAATACCTGCCTATATTATTACCGCAGGGCGAAACAAAATCAGCGGAGGTAGATTACATTTACCAACCTAATCATGATCAAATCATCAGTGGTCTTATTCCGAAGTCATTAAAGGTGCAGTTGTATAAGGCCGTGTTAGACTCCAACGCAGCGGAAAATGGTGCACGGATGACTGCCATGGATAAGGCTACAGAAAATGCCGGAGAATTGTTGAAAGAGTTACGCTTAACATATAACCGGACCAGGCAGGCGGCTATTACGAAAGAAATTCTTGAGATTGTTGGCGGAGCCGAGGCATTGAAGGCTTCATAATACAAAAAACGATATTTCAATTTTTAAGAACCCATCCAAATTTTCGATGGGTTTTTTAATTTTTTGGGCATAGATCTATGGTTAAGTTTAGGCGGCCTGCTTGTTTAATTACGTCTAAAATCTAACTTGCACCCGCTAAAAATTCGAATGAATCGAAATAGACCCTCCCTTACGTAACCCAACTTCACGTTCTGTTATGCAGGAACTATTTCACAATTTGCCGGGAGTCATATATGAGTATATAATTCGTAAAGATGGAAGCAGATCCTTTACTTACATAAGCGAAAACTGTATTGATATTTTAGGTCTGAAGGCTGAGGAACTGCAAAAGGACTCATCATTGTTTCGTCAGATCTTGTTGGAGGACGATCGTACTGCCTTTGAAGAATCACTAAGTGCAAGTCATGAGGGCGACAAAGCCTGGAATTGGGAAGGAAGAATTTCTGTGAACGGATCTGTTCGATGGATTGAAACACGATCTAATCCGGTAGCTTCAACAGAAGGGATCAAACGAAAAGGAATCATCATTGATATTACGGAAAGAAAGCTCCTTGAACAGGAGCAAGTGCTGCAGTATCAATCCGTGGTTGAAAATCGTGTAAAGGAACAAATAAGGAAAAACGAAATACTTTTCACGCAGTTATTTAACAATATACCAATGGCCGTGGTGATGTTGGACGCGGTAGGAAAAGTGGAGCTGGTGAATGCCGGGTTTAGCAAAATTTTTGGTTTTGAGTTAGCTGAGCTGAAAGGTAAAAACCTGAATGATTTTATTGTTCCGACAGAGCTGCAGAATGAAGGCATGGATCTGAATAATGTTATTTCAGCGCAAGGCATTATTCAGGTAGAAACATTTCGTAAACGAAAAACAGGTGAACGGGTAGATGTTCTTTTGTACGGTATGCCTATTTTGAGTGAGGGTAATGTTCTGGGTATATATGGAGTATACGTTGATGTTACCAGTCACCGGATGATGGAGGAGGAGTTAAAAGTCAGAAATGCTGAGCTTGATAACTTTGTGTATAAAGTATCCCACGATTTACGAGCTCCACTTTCTTCCATCCTGGGCCTTGTAAACCTTTCCAGGCTTCCCGGAAATACCGATGACCTTGCCGAGTACATCAAAATTATTGGTGACAAGGTAGAAGCACTTGATCATTTTATAGGTGATGTTTTAAGTCATTCAAAAAATCTAAAGCTTGATGTAAAATATGATAACGTTGATGTTAAAAGTATTTTGCTAAAAACAATTGAGGATTTAAGTTACCTGGAGGGCGCAAAAGATGTTGAGTTTGATATCTCCAGTGAGGTGGACTGTTTTTACAGCGATCCCTGGAGAATCTCAGAGATATTCAGAAACCTGGTTTCCAATGCCATTAAATACAGAGCCAGGGGCGTTCATAAGCCAAAGGTGACCATAAAAATTGTGCCCGATAGTAATTGGGTAAAAATTGCTTTTTCCGATAACGGAATAGGTATTGCCAAGCAGAATCTTAATCACATTTTTGAAATGTTCTATAGGGCCACAGAACAATCCGATGGCTCTGGCATTGGCCTTTACATTGTAAAAAATGCTGTTGAAAAATTAGAGGGCAGAATTAGAGCAGAAAGTCAGGTAGATATGGGTACAACTTTTTATATTGAATTACCTAATCGGATAAAGGAGAGTGAATCAGTTCAGCCTTAAGCGAGTGTATGACAATTACTGAAGTAAGCACAGCAAAACAGCGGCATGAGTTTCTTATGCTACCAGTTAAGCTCTATAAACATGAGCCTATCTGGATACGCCCTTTAGATAAAGATGTTGAGGCTGTCTTTGATCAGAAAAAAAATAAAACCTTTCAACATGGTGAATGTATTCGGTGGATTTTGCAGAATGATGCAGGAGAGACTATAGGCCGGGTAGCGGCTTTTGTAAACCAGAAAACAACAAATAAAGGAAATGATCAGCCTACCGGGGGCATTGGTTTTTTTGATTGCATCGATAATAAGGAAGCAGCCTTCATGCTATTTGATCAGTGTAAACAATGGCTTCAGGCACGAGGCATGGAGGCCATGGATGGCCCTATAAATTTTGGTAACCGCGACAGGTGGTGGGGCTTACTGGTTGATGGTTTTGACAAACAACCTAATTACCAATGCAACTATAACTTTCCCTATTATAAAGATTTCTTTGAGGCCTACGGATTTCAGGTCTATTTCTACCAACTTACTTTTGGCAGACCCATAATGGGTCCATTAGATGACCGGCTTAAAGAGAAGGCTAATCTGGCAGCCAAAGACCCGAATTACTCCTTTAGCTATTTGCCCAAATCAAAATGGGATACGTTACCTGAAAAAATTAAATTGGTTTACAACCGGGCTTGGGCCAAACGTGGTGAAATTCCAGAATTAACAGAAGCGCAGGCTCGCCATCTGGTAAAGCAAATGAAACCCATTATGGATGAGAAATTGTTATGGTTTGGTTACTATAAGCAAGAGCCCATAGCATTCTTCCTTTCACTGCCGGAAGTAAACCAGGTGTTCAAGTATGTAAACGGAAAGCTGAATTGGTTTGGGAAGCTTTTGTTTTTGTGGCATACCATAAGGCGTACCAATAAAAAGGCCTTCGGTCTTTTGTTTGGCATTGTGCCCGAGCACCAGGGGAAAGGGGTGGATGGTGCCATTATTGAAACCTTCAGGCAAATGGCGCAATCCGGTAGTTTTGCTTATCGCGATTATGAAATGAACTGGATTGGTGATTTTAATCCAAAAATGATTCGAGTGGTGGAACAAATCAATGCCCATGTAGTTAAGAAGCATGCTACATACCGCAAGCTGTTTGATGAGACCAAACCATTTAAGCGCATGCCTATTTTAGGCTAAACTATGGAACAAGATAACGATACACCATCACAGTTTTTATTGCGCAACCTGTTGAAAGGATTGTTGTGGTTTGCTGTTATTATCACAGTGTATATTTTATTGGAGGGTTACCTGGAAGAGAAGCTTTCGAACGAAATTAATAATCTTGCCAACAGGGAGATATTGTTGTTTGCCATCTTTACTGTTTCAGAAATAGTATTCGGTATTATCCCACCTGAGTTTTTCATGATCCTTTGGCAGCATCAGGGGGATTTAATCGTCTATTGCATCAATCTTTCAATACTGGCAGCAATTTCTTATGGAGCGGGTATACTTGGATATTACATTGGCATCACCTTTACCAAAACTGGATTCTTCAAGAAAATCAAGGACAAGTATCTGGTGCAGTATGAATACAGCTTGCGCAAGTACGGTATGTACCTGGTGTTGGTGGGCGCTATTACGCCAGTTCCCTTTTCGGCAATGTGCATGTTGGCTGGATCGGTGGGCCTTCCCTTTAAAACCTTTGCCTGGGTTTGTGTGGCTCGTATTTTTAGGTTTTCAGCCTACGGCTGGATGGTTTGGAATTTTCCGAATTGGTTTAACGGGTAACCCTCCCAGGATCCTTCATAAGAATTATATTAGTTGAATGTAAACGATTAACCGATTCACCTATGCGTACCCTGTTTCTTATCAATTTCATTATTGGCGTTAATTTATTTGCCAATGCTCAAACCATCAAAACCAAAGAGTTAGCAATTGTGAAAAAGACGTCTACTGAGCGGTTGGATAAACAATATGATACCTATAAGCAATCGGCATTACGCATTTGGGAATATGCGGAAGTAGGATACAAAGAATATAAAAGCGCAGCAGAGTTGGTTTCGCTATTATCAAAAAATGGGTTTTCCACAGAGGAAGGGGTGGCTGGAATACCAACAGCCTTTGTGGCCACCTATGGCTCGGGTAGTCCGGTTATTGGAATATTGGCGGAGTATGACGCTCTTCCAGGATTATCACAAAAAGCTGTTTCAGAAAAAAGCCCTGATCCTTCGCGCAAAGCCGGGCACGCATGTGGTCATCACTTATTTGGAGTTGCTTCAGTAGCAGCTGCGATTGAATTGAAGGAAACCATGCAAAAGACCGGACTGAAGGGCACGATAAAATTATTTGGTACACCGGCTGAAGAAGGTGGATCAGGAAAAGTATATATGGTTCGTGAGGGATTATTTAACGGTGTTGATGTAGTCATGCACTGGCATCCCAGCAGCCAAAACTCTGCAAATCCATCATCATCGTTAGCTAACGTTTCAGCAAAATTTCGGTTTCATGGGGTTTCTGCTCATGCGGCAGGCGCACCTGAAAAAGGACGTTCGTCATTGGATGCGGTGGAGGCCATGAATTATATGGTAAACATGATGCGGGAGCACATCCCATCCGACACAAGAATTCATTATGTAATTACACGGGGTGGCGAAGCACCCAATGTAGTGCCGGATTATGCTGAAGTGTATTACTATGCCCGTCATCCGAAACGAGAAGTATTGTCTGATATTTTTAATCGCATAAAGAAGACGGCTGAGGCTGCAGCTTTGGGAACAGAAACCCACATGGAGATGGAAATAATTGGTGGGGTGTTTGATTTGTTACCCAATGAAGTGCTGGCCAAACTCATGCATCAAAACCTTACAGCTGTTGGAGGAGTAAGTTATACAGCCGATGAGGTTGTGTGGGCAAAGGAAGTTCAACAAACATTGATCGGCCCATTGCAACCTGCCATTTCTGCAGCCTCGCAAATTGAACCTTACAAAGTTGATGCTTCCGGTAGTGGTGGTTCTACCGATGTAGGTGATGTAAGTTATGTGGTTCCAACAGTAGGCTTAAGAACAGCCACTTGGGTACCGGGCACTCCTGCGCACAGTTGGCAAGCGGTAGCTTGTGGCGGAACCAATATCGGGATAAAAGGAATGATGGTAGCCGCTAAAACATTAGCGCTAACGGGTATTGACCTGCTCAACGACCCAACACAAATACAAAAAGCCAAAGAAGAGTATCAAAAACGAATTGGTCCGAATTTTAAATACTCGGCATTGTTAGGTGACAGAAAACCAGCACTGAATTACCGGGACTGACCTATGCTGTTTTCTTTGTTGGACAAGTATTAAGCCCAACAATTGTGTATAGCGGACAGAAACTCACCACGCTGGTAAGCACAAACACTGCACCTAAAATTAATAGCACTAAACCAAGTGTACCGGTAACGGTATTGGTGAAATACAAAGCTGCAAACACAATAGCCAACACAATGCGTATGGCTTTGTCGGTGTTTCCCATGTTCTTTTTCATAATAATTGAGGTTAGATTAGTTCAAGTAGTTTAACAAGACCATAAACCACTACAAAACACACTAAGCAAACTATCAATAGTTTGAAAAAGTTTTTCATGGCTTATGATTCCATCATTTCAAATATGGATGAATTGATTGAATCCTTTTGTGACTTTAGTCACCGACTGATAAATGTCATGTTTCTAAGATGAAGCGAGTTTCAGCACGGCATCAACAAACCGATCCAGATCTTTTGTTGATGTATACACGTGTGGGGTTACCCTAACACAACTGATGTTTTCCCACTTAATAGATGTGGTATGAATTTGATGCTCGTTAAACAAGCGTGTTGTGATATCACCCGGGTCAAGACCATCAATGGAAAATGTACCCAAGGCGCACGCGTATTCGGGTTTCATTGAAATGTGAAGTTTAACTCGTGAATTTTTCACAACCTTTTCACACCAGTAGTTTTTCAGGTAACGTAACCGTTCTTCTTTACGTTTGCTGCCGATGCCATTGTGAAAATCAATGGCCTGGCCGATGGCTTGTTCGGGCGCGAAGGAACGTGTTCCCAGGGTTTCAAATTTTCGTATGTTACTATCGGTAGGTTTGTCATTGGGGAACAGTGGCCAAAGGCCGGCAATGTTTTCTTTTTTTACATACAGCATGCCGGTGCCAAATGGGGCACTCAGCCATTTATGCAGACTGGTTCCATAGTAATCTGGATTAAAATCTCTGATGCTGAAATCCATATGGGCAAAAGTATGGGCGCCATCAACAATAGAAATAATGTTTCGCTTGCGTGCTTCTTCACACAATTTTTTTACTGGTAAAATTTGGCCGGTCCAGTTAATCATGTGCGTGATGTGCCAGATTTTTGTTTTAGCCGTTGTGGCGTTTATGAATTCTTTAACCACCACGTCATCGTTTTCAACCGGCAGGTTAAGGCTGATCCATTTTATTTTTATGCCGTCACGCATTTCTTTTTGCTTCCAGGCTTGCACCATGTTGGGGTAATCCTGTTTGGTCATAACAATCTCATCACCTTTCGCCAAGGTTAATCCCCAGGTTACGGTATCAAGGGCTTCGGTGGCATTACGGTTAACCGCCACTTCTTCGGGTGAAGTTCCGGCCAGGTCGGCCAGTTTTCTTCGCACCGCTTCCCGTCCTTTATCTAAAATTTGCCACATGTAATATGTAGGTGCTTCGTTACTCAGGTGGTAGTAGCGATCTACTGCATCTTGAACCACTTTTGGTTGTGGACTTACACCACCGTTATTAAGATTTAAAATGTTGGGAGAAACTGTATAGGCCTGTGCCATGCGCGCCCAAAGTTCTTCGTCACCAACGGCATCAAGTGGTGAAAGTTTATTCAGGGAGAATAAGGCATCAGAAATGTCTTCGGCCAGTGCTTGTTGTGCAAGTGGTGTTAGGGCAAAAGTTCCTGCAAGGCCAATTGACCTTCGAAAGAATGATCTGCGTGAGTTCATAGCTTCAGGATTAGAATAGGAAGGTATCACTTTGCTCTCAAAAGCAAAATACCTTTTGTTCAAACGGCACTATGATCAATCGAGTAGCCGATCGATTACCTGAATAGCCTGATTGATTCGGGTTTTCCGATCACCTTGTATTTCAACCAAATTAGCACCTTGCTCTTGCAATTCCTTTTTATAAATGCCATAGAAGTATTCACGTTTATCAGGATGTTCACGTTGCGGATCATTTTCCCAGGGAACATCAATGCCTGTGAGTAAATGTAATGCATAGGACCGCACCCGCATCATTGATAAAATTTTTGGATCACAATTGCCATACTTGAATTCGCTCCAAACTTTAATAACGGTGAGGTCGGTATCACAGATTAGTATGTTATTGGCTTGCAAGGCAAGCTCATCTTCAGTAAAAAGCTGCCATTGGGCTATTGTATAAAGATCGGCCTGGGTGTAGGGTTGCTCCAATCTTTCAATGTACCCACGTGCATACTCGGGCACCCATACAGTTTTGTAGTGTTCAGCCAAGGCCATTGAAAGGTCTGTTTTGCCGGTACATTCCGGGCCAACAATGGCTATTCGTTTTACCTTTCCTTCTTTTGGGGTATACATGTCCTGAAAATGAGTAATTTTCTTAAAACTCTAATGATCGTTATCTTTCAGGAAATAAGCATACGGTGAAGCGTAGAAAAGCAATTAAACAGATTGGGTTGGGTTTATCAGCGGGGCTTACCTTGCCTTGGCTAAGTTCATGCAAACCAGATGGCCCCGGACCGGAGATCAAATACGATGGTATTGTGGGTATTATTGGTGCGGGTGCTGCGGGGTTGCTTGCAGCAGACATTCTTATCTCAAAAGGAGTAAAAGTGAAGATTTTTGAGGCATCCGATCAGGTCGGTGGCAGGGTAAGAACGTTCAGAAGAAGTGATGTGTCATCAGATTCGTTAACTGTATTTCCGTCTGCGTTACCCTATTCTGATTTTCCACTGGAATTGGGTGCTGATAAAATTATTGGTTCGGATTCAAAGTGGGCTGAAATTGTAAAGCTCATGAAGGTACCGGTGGTTGATTTCAGAACATCCAGTGCTGATGGCTATATTATTGATAATGCGTTTGTTTCAGAAGAAGATGCCCTGCTGGACGGAGACTTTGTAACGGCAAAAAATTTCAAGGATTCGTTTTCAACCTTTAGTGGTGGTGCTAATACTACGGTACTGCAGGCTGCACAAGGCGCAGGGGTTGCTACACGTATGCAGACTATTGTTAATTCATGGCTGGGTAATCGTTACGGTTCATCTACCGACAGGATAGGAGCAAACGCATTGGCTGAGGCCTTGGCGTTGATTGAGCACGACAGCAAAGAGTTAACCTCGAGCGCCAACCCACTTCAGGATGTTTTGTTGTCGCGGTATGTACGCCCGGTATCCAGTATTCAATTTAATACCAAAGTTCAGTCGATTAGTTACGGTGGAGAGAAAGTAGAAATTTCGCATACGAATGGTACTGATACGGTGGACAAGGTAATTGTTACAGTTCCAATTTCTATTTTAAAATCTGGTGATATAAATTTTTCTCCCGCATTACCGGCATCAAAAGCAGGAGCGATGAGCCGCATAGGAATGGATGCTTCTATCCGGTTTATTCTGGAGTTCAAACGGAATTTTTATGGTGAAGCTATTGCGGCCTTACTTGGGGGTGCTGAAGGTCCAGATTATCTAAACTCAGCAGTTGGTAGAAGTGAACTAAATAAAACGCTTTCTATTACAATTAATGGAGCCAAGGCAGAGCAATTATCAGCACTCTCAGGAACACAAGCGGTGCAACTCTTATTGGATGAAATGGATACTGTTTTTGGAAACAGTTTGGCAACAAACAATATCCGCAGAGATACGGCTGACAATTCATTGGTGTATACCATGAAAGACTGGACAAAGGATCCGTTGATTAAAGGAGGATTTTCATATCCACTGCCCGGTGGATCAAATGCTGATCGTACTGAATTGGCTGCCCCGGTAGGCGATAAATTGTTTTTTGCAGGTGAAGCAACAGACGATAAAGGCGAATATGGTACTGTAAGCGGGGCGCTGAATTCCGGTGAACGCGCTGCCTTTGAAGTGATTGAGGCCATTCTGGCCTAATCTGGCAAATCCTTATCTTTCTGGTCTGTATAAATACTATTTTTTAGGCATGTCAGTTCATCAGAAACATGAGGACCGGTTACACGGAACTTCACCGTTATTTAAAAAAGTAGAAAAGTATTTACCGGAAATGGTCTATGGCTCCATTGATGGCATTGTTACAACCTTTGCTGTGGTGGCTGGTTCAGCCGGTGCCGGATTAAGTATACAGGTAGTGTTGATATTAGGTGTCGCCAACCTGGTGGCCGATGGACTCTCTATGTCGATTGGAGCGTTCCTTTCCAAGCGCTCAGAGATTGATAACTACAACAAGCATTTGAAAATAGAGGAATGGGAAATTGATAATGTGCCGGATGTTGAGCGAAAAGAGATTGAAGATATTTATCGGGAGAAAGGATTTGAAGGAGAGGAACTTGAGATGGTGGTTAACCGGATTACATCGAATCGCGAAGTGTGGTTGCAAACTATGATGCATGATGAATTAGGGTTAATGAAGGAAACCAAGTCACCGTTTAAATCGGGACTATTTACCTTTATGGCTTTTGTTGTAGCAGGGGCCGTTCCGTTAATTTCTTATGTGGCTACACTCATGAATAAGGTAGAAGCGAGTCCATTCTTTATATCCTCCTTATTCACGTTTGTAACATTTATTCTAATCGGAGCAGCGAAAAACTTTGTAACCCAGTCTGGTTACGTTCGAAGTATCATTGAAACCGTAAGCCTTGGCGTTATTGCAGCAGTAGCAGCCTATGCCTTAGGCGATTTATTGGAACAAGTAATTCTTAGTTAAAGCGCACCAAGATTACGAACACCGGCAGCCCAGTACAGCATGGCCTTCTGTTTTTCATATTCAGCCATAAGCTTTACCAACTTGGTTTGAGCCTGAATAAGTTTTTCTTGCTGAATGTTGATTTTGAATAAATCACTTTCACCATTTTCAAAATTCAGTATTTCTGCCTGTAACAATCGCTCGTAGTTATTTACCATGTCGATCTGGTTGTTCATAATGGCGGCCGTGTTGACAAGAGCATTGTGCGTTGCATTTAAATCATTTACTATTTGTCGTTCGGCCAGGCTTCGTTCATACTGGGTTCCTGAAATTTTCAACTTGGTTAAGGCAAGTTTTGATCGTTCCTTCCGCAGCAACACAGGAAAACTAAAATCAACACCAAACTTGTAATTGTCGCTCAAGTTAAAATTTGTATTCCATTCCGGATCAAACGGTTGATTTAATAAATTATAATTCAGATCCAGTCGCGGTTTTAAAAATTCTGCGGCAAGCTTTCGTTCATTATCCAACTGCAACAGTGTAATTGAAAGTTTTCGCAATTCTGGATGATTTTGCCGCGCTTGTTCGGTTAGCTCTTCGAGCTCCTGTGAAGTAAGTACCAACAGATCTCGTTTTAACACCGGAACCATGTCAAGGGTTAGCTCCAACGGGTTAGCCAGACTATCCCATAAATAGGTGCTGAGCATTATGCCCGTATTCTGAAAATCCAGGATAGCTTCCTGTTGTTCAATCAGGCGCTGTTGTAATGTGATTTTAGCTTGCACTGTGTCTATAGGAGCGGCCTCACCCAGTTCGGTATTTATTTTTGTGCGCTGAAAGATTTCATCAGCAACCTGAACCCCGCGATTCAGCAATCTAAAATTGTAATAAGCATTATACCAATGCCAGTAGTCTTTAGCTGCATTTAACAAGAGGTAGTTTAGTTGTTTAACCTGTTCGGCCTGTGTAAGGTCTTTAAATAATTCAGCTTGTTTCAATGCCGTTCTTCGTTCATCGGTAATCAATCCGCGACCCAGGGGCAGTGAAACACCGGCATAGAATTGTTTATAGTTGAACTGATTGGGAACAAATCGTTCAGGATTGAGATACTGACCCTCATTGCGATCAACACCAATTTTTGGGTCAACAGGAAAGATTGTGGGGAATGCTATCGAACCATTAAAAATTTGATAGTATTCGGTATCAGAGAAATTTTTTGTGAGGTACTGAACTTCAATTTTCGGATCGAAATTGCCTCGTGCCAATCGAATCTCCTGTTTAGCAACATCGGTAAGCAGATCGGTTTGTTTAGCTATAGGGTGGTTGGCAATAATTATATAGTAGAAATTTTCAATGGTGAAAGGTCTGACAGAATCGGGCACCGTGAAAATAGCGTCAGTCAGATTTTGTCCAACCGTGTGATATCCCTTGAGCAAACAGATGAGAAAAATAAATAGTGTTTTACTTCTGCTCATAATTCTCCGCATCTTTCTTTTGCTTTCTTTCCAAGACTTCATCAAGCGGGGCAGCATACAGGCTGGGTGGGAAGCCGTTAAGCTGTCGCCAGATTTCATACCACACTGGAACATCATCCAGCATTACCCAACCCTTTGTGCCTGAACCTACCCGGAGTTGTTTTGGCCATGGCTCATCTTGTGAATCAGGTACAACGAGTATCCTGAATTCCCCCGGTCGTGAATTCACATAGTCGATCACTTTAACCTCACCACCAAACGTACCCACCGAAACACTGGGCCATCCTGAAAACTGAAGGGCCGGCCAGCCGTCAAAAACAATCCGCACTTTACGGTCTTTGCTAAGAAGGGGCACATCCATGGCTTTAACATACATCTCTACTGCAAGGTCGGAGATAACCAACGGCATAATGGTACACACCGCATCGCCTTCTTTTATGGTTTCACCAATACCGGCCTTTAAAGCCTTCACCACAACGCCAGACTGGGGTGCTAAAATCTGGTACTGGTCATTGCGGATTCGCATATTAGCGAGCTCATTCCTCAGCTTGGCTATCTCGGCCTCGGTGTCAAACATTTCAGCCTGCGTGTTGCTCCTGTCCGATTCAGCCTTGCTTATTTTGTCCATGTATTCGGCCTCTACGCGGTCAAGTTCAATCTTTGCACTCAGGTAATCGGCTTGTGCCCCTTGAAATTTATATTCAATTTCCTGGAATTTGGTAAGTGGAATGTTGCCCGCTTCAAATAGCTTTTTGTTTCGATCAAACTGGTTTTCTGAGTTCAGGAACTTGATCCGTTCAGCCTCCAGTTTGTTGGTAGCTTGTTCGATCTTATTGTTCATAGCATCACGTAAGGCACTGATTTGCCTTGAGAGCGCTTTTGCTTTTTGATCTTTTGCCATTAAGCTGCTTTCTTTTGCGGTAATCTGCTCCTGCAAGCGATTGAGCAATTGTGGATCGAAATACTTTTCACGAACTTCTGTAAGGGTAATGATGGTGTCACCCTTTTCTACGTACTCTCCTTCACGCACATGCCAGTGCTGTATTCTTCCGGCAATTATGGCCTCTATAGTCTGTGGGCGGTTTTCGGGGTTGAAAGCAGTAACGTTGCCGGTACCCCGAACGTTTTGCTGCCAGGGAACAAAAAGGATAATGAAAAAGATTATTCCAATAACCATTAGCCACCGCGCCAGTATTTTGCTTGATTGTGGCGATTTAATGGCCCGCAAGGAATAGAGTTTTTCCTGTGCAATAACTTTATCGATACGTTGACGTGAAAAGTTGAGCATACTATTCTACGTATTTGTTAATGATACCATCTTTCATAAGTTGATCAAACTTTCCAATGCCCTCAATTTTTCCATCACTTAACACCACTACTTTATCGCAGGCAGCCATGACCAACGGGTCGTTAGAGACCGCCACCAACGTCCAGTGATTTTTCCGGTCGACCACACATTGTACTAAATCCAGTTTCGACTGTCTTTTTAAACCATTGAAGAAGTCGTTGAGTATAAGCAGCCTGGGCTTTTTAGCAAGGCACCTGGCCAATATAAGCTTGTGGATGTTCGTGTTGGACCAGTTTTTGCCTCCACTGTTCAACCGGGTGTTTAGTCCTTCCGGTAGCCGGTTTACTTCGTCAGCCAACCCAACCTGTTCCAATGCCTCAATAGCATCCTGAACGCTTTCCATGGGCTTGCCCACAGTTATGTTTTCCAGTATGGTACCGTCAAAAATATCTTCCTGTGAAATATTTTTACCAATCTTATCGCGCAGGTGGGTGAGGTCGAGGTCACGGATGGAGTAGCCGTTTATGGTTACAACACCTTCAAAGTTGGAGTATATTCCGGAAATAATATTAGTCAATGTAGTTTTTCCCGATCCTCCGGCTCCGCTTATGCAAATATGTTCTCCCGGTACGATGTCAAGGTCTAAACCTTTTATGATATACCCAGATTCATCAGGATACTTATACTTCAAATCTTTAATCCGCACAGCAAAGCCTTGTTGGGGTTGCTTATCCTTAGTCATGTCCAGCCCCCCAATTTTTTCCAACGGAACGTCCGTTACAGTCGCCACCTTATCAACGGCTGTCAACAAATCGTAGAGCACATCCATGTACATGATTATTTTTTCTACGGAATTAAGCAGTAGGATGATGATCACTTCGGATGCTACAAATTGGCCAAGGGTAATCTGGCGATCGACCACCAGGTAAGTACCCACTACCAATAAGCCACCGGTAACAGCAGCTTTAAAGAAAAGAATGAATGAAAATTGTGTGATCAGTACCTTGAAATGCTGGCTCCTGAATTTCAGATAATTGTTTACGTTATAATCTGTTTTTTTGATGGGCAGATCGGTACTGCCGGCCAGCTTGAATGAGTTGATGGCCCGCGCAAGTTCTTCCAGCCAATGAGCCACTTTGTACTTATACTTTGATTCTTCGATTGAGGTATATAATCCTTTTGCTCCGGTTATATAAAAAATGATAACCAATATGCTGAGCAAACCGATGCTGAAGAAAACGAAAAAGGGGTGATAAAGTGAAAGCAGGAGCAGGCCAAACATAATCTGGATTACACCGGCCGAAAGATCAATCAGCAATTTCGGCATACCCTTTTGTATGGTCATGATGTCGAAAAAGCGGTTTACCAATTCAGGCGCATGATTGCCGATAATAGCCTCAGCCCGCAACCGCGGAATACGGAAAGCAAACTCCAGTGAAGCCTTGGCAAATATTTTTCGTTGCAAATGCTCGACTAGAGTGATTTGAAAAATCTGGATACCACCACTTAACAGAACGCCAATTATAATAATGGCGATAAGCACATAAACTGAGCTAAAAAATACACCTCCGGAGATGAGCTCAACGGTAGTTTGTATGCCTAACGGAAGCACCAGGCTTATAAGCCCGGCTATGAGAGCATAAAAAAGGATATAATTGATTTCTTTCCGTTCGGTATGCAACAAGCGGAATAGCCGACTGACCGGACTCAGCTTTTTTCCAGTAACGTTCTCGTCCAGCCCATAATCACTAACCAGCCCCTGGTCCCCAAGTATGAGAAAGAAAATAACCTCCCCATCTCTGTTGGTAAGCAGGGGTTGATTTTCGTCATAAGGTTCGGCAATGCTTCCCTTGTTGGTGAAGCGTGTTTGGATCCTCTTTTTTCTGGTGGGATGGATGAGAACAGGTTCTACCGAATCATCAACCCGTTTAAATGCCAATATGAAGTTTTCCTCTTCTTTACTGAAGAGCCTGAAATTTTCCAATTCAAGCTGATATTCCAGCATGAGAAAACGAATTTTGGTGGCGGCTTCCAGCAGGTCACGCTTAAACTCAGTAAATTCATCGAGGCTATAGGTTCGGTTGTTGGCTTCAACGAAGCGGAGAGTCTCAGCATCAAAAGAATGCTCGAGCAGTAATGAGGACTCGCGAAGTATCCGTATGGTATGATCATTACTCAACATGGTACCGGGTGTTAAGGGTATTGAAAGTTAACACATGCATGAATTCAAAAAGCTTATCGTAGTGCTTGTGAGGATTGAATTTAATATCGGTTAAAGAAGGCAAGTGTTCGGCATAATAGAGCTGGTGATTGATGCTGAGTATCAATGTGCTGGCCAGTGTGCTTGGAAAAGGAAATGCCGGGTTTACTTCCTTGATGATTTCAGCTATGCATTTACACACAGCTTTAAACGGTAAGAACACACCGTCTTTATTGTCACTATCAACTTGTTTAGTCAGGTAAGTTTTTTCAAACTCAGCCATTACTATACGTTGAAGGGCTTTTCCGTCCATCGCCTCTGAATAGACATCCTGTTTTGTTTCTTCCGTGAGTAACTTCAGACAGATTGTCAACTTTTCTTTAGGATCATGAATATTGTTGGTGGCAAAGTCAATTTTATACTTTAGCCACGTCCAGTACCAATCTATCAGGTAGAGCAAAAGTCGATGTTTATTTTCAAAGTAACGGTACACAGAAGCTTCGGTTGACTGTATTTCGTCAGCCAGTTTTTTAAAGGTAAAATCCTCAAAACCAAGCGTATCAATAAGACGAATGCTGGATTTTATGATTTTCTGACCCAGCTCTGTACTGTCCGGATCGCGCAGAAACAGGCTTTGTTGGAGTTTAAATGCTATTGTAGCCACACTTTCAAATATAATAGTAATGCTATCATAAACGAAAGTTATGCTAATTGGTTCAGAAGTGGTCTGTTTTTTTTGAAAAATGTTTGGGTTTGCGGCTTTGGGCCTATAGCCGCTTAAACTCCACAATAAAAGAGTCTGGGAATTTTTTCTGCAGTTCAGTTTTAAACTGTTCAGCCTTTTCGCGGTTGGGGAATTGCCCCAGAATAAGGGCATAATATTTTATTCCGTTTATGATTTTTACCTGCACCGTTACTTTTTTCTGGTACGAGCTTTTCAGGTTTTCCGCCAGCCGCATCAGATTTACGAGCTCCTGGTAGGTGCCAATCTGTACACCAAAGCCCGCTGGTTTGGAACGGCCAACTTCAAAATTGTAAAACTCTTTTTCATCAACAGAAACTTGTCCGATGGGCCTGATGGGATCGCTTTTCTTGCCGTCCCCCGCATCAATCACTTCAAGGCTAACTTCAGTCAATCCCTGATTCACAAAGCCTAACTTTTCTGCAGCAGCTTTTGAGAGGTCAATAATTCTTCCGTCAACATAGGGCCCACGATCGTTGATCACTACATCTACCGTTTGATTATTCGCGATGTTGGTAACACGAACCTTGGTTCCGAAGGGTAATGTTTTGTGTGCAGCTGTTAACTTACTGTGTTTGTATTTCTCTCCGCTGGCGGTTGGTTTTCCTTCAAACTTATCAGCATAAAAAGAAGCTTTTCCGGTTTGGGTTTGTGCCACCGCGTACCAGCCAATAATGCAGAATGCCAGTACCAATAATCTTGTCGTCATGATCTGTAGTTTTTCCACACTCAAAGTTAATCGCATTATTGGTAATTGGTTCATTGGTTAATCAGCAAATTAGCCTAGCTTTGCCCGGCAAATAATAGATCGTAAATTATTTGCCATGCCCCAAAATAACGCCAAATTCCTGTTTGAAGCCCTCACGTACGATGATGTACTTTTGGTGCCTGCCTATTCTGAGATTCTTCCACGTGATACCAATATTAGTGGAAAGCTAACCCGAAACATAAAGCTTAACATTCCTATTGTTTCTGCGGCTATGGATACCGTAACCGAGGCCGATTTGGCTATTAGCATGGCCTTAGAGGGAGGTCTCGGATTCATTCACAAGAACATGCGAATTGACCAGCAAGCTGAGCAGGTACGCAAGGTTAAGCGTTCACAAAGTGGTATGATTCTCGACCCGATAACCTTGAGTGTAAACTCCACAGTACAGGATGCAGAGAAAATTATGCGCGAGTTTAAAATCGGGGGAATACCGGTTGTGGATGGCAATGGAAAACTGTTAGGCATCATCACTAACCGTGACTTGCGTTTTCAGAAAGATCTGAGTGTTCCGGTGGAAAGAATAATGACCAAGGAAAATCTGATTACGGCAACGGAAAGTATTTCACTTGAAAAAGCAGAGATTATTTTACAGGAATATAAAATTGAGAAACTTCCCATTGTAAATAAAAAAGGAAAGCTAACCGGGCTCATCACATTTCGTGATATTCAGAAGAAGAAAAATAAACCTAATGCCTGTCAGGATAAATTTGGACGCTTGCGTGTTGGCGCTGCTGTTGGTGTAACACCGGATATTCTTGATCGTATAGAGGCATTGAAAAACGCGGGTGTTGATGTAATCACCATTGATACGGCACACGGTCATTCAAAGGGTGTTATTGAAGCCACAAAGCGCGTGAAGAAAAAATATCCTGAACTGGATGTGGTGGTTGGAAATATCGCCACCGGAGAAGCTGCCCGGGCCTTGGTGAAAGCAGGTGCTGATGCCGTAAAAGTTGGCGTGGGCCCCGGAAGCATATGTACCACGCGTGTGGTTGCCGGGGTTGGGCTACCGCAACTTTCAGCCGTTTATGAATCGGCAAAAGCATTAAAGGGTTCGGGTGTTCCGGTAATTGCCGATGGTGGCATTCGCTTTTCTGGTGATCTGGTAAAAGCCATTGCAGCCGGTGCCGATAGCATTATGATAGGTTCATTGCTGGCTGGTACGGAAGAGGCACCTGGCGAAGTGATCATTTATGAGAGCCGCAAGTTTAAATCATACCGCGGTATGGGTTCATTGGAGGCCATGGAAGTTGGTTCAAAAGACAGATACTTTCAGGATGTAGAAGATGACATTAAAAAGCTGGTACCGGAAGGAATTTCTGGCAGGGTTCCATTCAAGGGCCTGGTGTCAGAAGTACTGTATCAAATGATTGGAGGCTTGCGGGCCGGCATGGGATACTGCGGAGCTAAGAATCTGGAAGCGTTGAAGAAGGCGAGGTTCGTTAAAATTACGGCAGCAGGCGTTGCAGAAAGCCATCCGCACGATGTAACCATAACCCGTGAAGCCCCGAATTATAGCCGGAAGTAACTAAGCAGAAAAGGGCTCTAATCCCCCTTTTTTCCCTATAATTGCAAGGCCAATCATAACCTGATTGGCCTTTTTGTTGATCGTAGACAGCGTAAAGGGCCACTAGTTTATTGTTTCGGATTTCATGCGTATAAAAGCCTTAACCCGGTTGCTTTTCATGATTTCAGGTATTACCTGGGTGGCTCTGCTATTTACTGACCTTTCCGTTGTTTTCAGTGTTAAGACCAATATGGAGCCGGATATCCCAACCTGGCTACCCGGGCTTCTTTTTAACCTTTTTCTGGCAGCACTTTATTTTTTCTATAAGTACCGGATCGATCGCGATGAGCTTCTGAATTTTGTTGATCTGTTATGGCGGGTGTTTGCCACAGGTTTGGTTGTTACCGTAATCTCTCTATTAATCCGGTTAATTGATTATTTGCCGGGCACCACCAAGCTCACAAGCCTTTTTATTTATGTAGAAGCCAACTACATCATCAACCTGGGGTTGATTGCCGGATTTTTAATGGCAGCTTATACCGTTTGGAAACGATTAATTCTCTATCAGAAATCTAAATGGCTGCTACGGTTGTGGAGTTTCTTTGAAGGTGGCTTGTTGGTAGCCCTGGTTTACAACAGCCTGGAAATTGATGGACTTGACTGGCTGAACAATGTATTGCTTGGGTTGCTGATTGTTGTCGGTCTGGTGCTCTCAGCCAACATGAAATGGGTGGCTTACCTGAACTTCCGACAAAAGTGGACGAGTTTGTTGCTGCTGTTGCTGGCAATTTTTTATGTGATGTACTTATTCTACACTGCCAATGCGCAAGCTATAAGTGCGTTTGGTGAAGGAAGCGGATACGTAGATCACCGTTACCATATCTTCTTTCAATCCCTTTTCATTTTTGTCTCAGTCTATAGTGTTTTTTCCTTCCTGGTTATTTTGTTCAACTTACCCACCACATCGGTGTTTGAGCAGAAGCTTGAGGAAGTGGTAAATTTTCAGCGCATCAGTCAGTCCATTCAAACAGAACAAAGTGAAGAGAGTGTATACAATATTTTACTGGAGACTTCTGTAAGCACGGTGTTTGCTGATGCCGCCTGGCTGGAGATAAAAAATAATGATCATGATCACAGGCTGTTTACGTATCATATCAAAGAGAAGGAAGCTCATGATATTATCGAACATCTTAAGAAAGAACATGTAACAGGCATTTTGGAGCAAAGTCAGGATAAAACAAAAAATCTCTCCAAGCACCTGAGTTCTTTACGTGGCTCAAGATTTCGCTCCATTCTTGCTTTTCCGATCTATGTAAAAGGAGAAAACATCGGAACACTGGCTTTATTAAAAGAACTGTCGGATGGATTTAATAGGGAGATGACTAAAATCGTTTCTACGTTTGCCAACCAGGCCGGTATTTCCATTGAAAATTTCAGATTACTGGAGGAAGCACTACAAAGCGAGCGCTATAAGGAAGAGTTGAAGATCGCCAAGACGGTGCAAAAAAGTTTGTTACCACAGGTGTTGGATCAACATGGTGATTTTGATCTGGCTGCCTTTTCTGAATCGGCTGATGAAGTGGGCGGTGACTACTACGATACCCTTCGTATAAGTGAGCAACAGTTTGCACTGATTGTAGCGGATGTGTCAGGCAAAGGAACAACAGCAGCTTTTCACATGTCGCAGATGAAGGGTATCTTTCACAGCCTTGCCCAAAACTGCATTCAGCCTGCAGAGTTTATGATTCGCTCTAATAAAGCCCTGGCTAACTGTTTGGAGCGCGGGTCTTTTATTTCAGCAACCTTTTTTGTAATCGATACTATTGAAAAAAAGATAGCCTATTCACGTGCAGGTCATTGCCCTTTGCTGTATTTCAGTGCTGAAAAAAAATCAGCTGCTTACCTGAAAGATAAAGGTGTTGCCTTGGGTATGGTTCGCAACAACGGTTATGAAAAATTTATTGAAGCCCATACATTTTCCTATCAGCCGGATGACATTATGGTGCTTTATACCGATGGGATAACAGAGGCCAAGAATTCGAGAGGTGATGAGTTTGGGTATGATCGCCTGATGGACGTGATTGTGGAGGTGAAAGATCGGTCATCGCGCGAAATTCAGGAGCACCTGATTAATCGGTTGTATGAGTTTACCGGAACAGAGAACATTAATGACGACTACACGACAATGATTGTAAAATTTAAATAGTATCCTGTTTTAGAAGTTAAGCAGGCTAACATAAATGACTAAAAAACGTTAAACGACATGGTCCAGATTAAAAGAATTCAGGAAGAAGGAGCTGACATTATTGTCCCCATCGGTGAAATTGATGCCAGTTCATCCATTGAGTTAGATTTAACCATTGCCAAAAGCGTTGGTGAGGGATTTACTAAAATTCTGGTGGATTGCAGTGCCCTGGAGTACATCTCATCAGCCGGCCTGGGTGTATTCATGTCCTACATTGAAGAGTTTAGCGATAAGAATATAAAGATGGTATTGTTTGGCATGAGCGAGCGTGTGGTGAACACCTTTGAAATTCTGGGCTTAAGCGAACTGCTCGTTATAGTGGAGAATAAGGAAGAGGCGAAGAAGCGATTGGTATGAAATACGTGTATAAAGTTGGATGCAGCATTGAAAACCTTAAGGGTATTCGTGATTTCGTGAAGCAATCACTGAAAAATCATGGAGTCTCAGATCTGGATACCAGTGAAGTGGTATTGGCCCTTGACGAGATGTGTTCCAACCTGATGATACACGCTCATCAATGCAATCCCGATGATCTTTTTGAGTTACATATTTTGGCCGAACGAGGCAGCCCATTGATTGTGGAAATAATTGACGATGGTTCAGTGTTTGATATCAATCAGTTTCACGAACCTGAGTTGGGCAACATTATTCACGAAAAGCGTAAAGGAGGGCTGGGCATCCGATTGGTGAAATCCATCATGGATAAGATTGAGTATGAACAATCGGGCGGCAAGTATATTTGCCGTCTTTCTAAAAAGGTACAATTCGATTAATTTTTTCAGTAAGTCATGATCATAAGAAGTGTAGCAACAGTTCTGGTAATTTTATTTTCTTTTGGTGCATCGGCACAGAAGCCGAAGAAGAAGGCTCCAGCACAAGTGCTTTTCTCTGTAAACAACCGTGCGGTTTCAACGGATGAGTTTATCTACCTGTACAAAAAAAATCATCAGAATAAACAGGAAGATTATACAAAGGACAAGGTTGAAGAATACCTTAACTTGTTTATCAACTTTAAACTTAAAGTTGAAGAAGCCCGAACCCGCGGGTTGGACACCACCAAGGCTTTTATTAAAGAATTCATTAATTACAAGGAAGAGCTCAGACGTCCCTATCTGCCGGAAGGCAAAATGCTGGACAGCCTAGTGCTATTAACCTATAACCGTTTAAAGGAAGAAGTAAAAGCCTCGCACATCCTGATCAACGTCACTCCGGAGGCTGCACCACAAGATACTTTAAAGGCGTATAATCTGATTACAGAATTAAAGGCCCGCGTAAAAGCAGGTGAGAATTTTGGAACATTAGCTGAAACCTATTCAGAAGACCCTTCAGCACGGATGAATAAGGGGAGTCTTGGATACTTTACCGCCATGCAAATGGTTTATCCATTTGAAAGTGCTGCTTATAGTGGAAAGGCTGGTGATGTGGTGGGGCCAGTGCGCACCCGCTTTGGCTATCACCTGGTGTATGTAGAAGACCGGAAACCCGCCCGGGGTGAAGTGGAGGTGTCGCACATTATGATCCGCACCGGGGGTGAGCGTGATGATGCCCGGTCAAAGAATTTGGTTTTTGAAATTTACGATCAGCTTAAGGGAGGCGTAACGTGGGAAGAACTTTGTCTTCAATACTCTGAAGATGCCAATTCTAAAAATAGTGGAGGCAAGCTTCGGGCCTTTGGGGTGGGTGCTATGGCAGCTGCACCTGAGTTTGATGCCGTTGCATTTTCACTACAAAGGCCTGGCGAAATTTCTGATCCGTTTCAAACAGCTTATGGCTGGCACATTGTTCGGCTTGAACGCAAAATTCCACTTCCTTCCTTTGAAGAACTTCAGCCGCAATTGAAGCCACGCGTACAGCGCGATGAACGTGTACAGATTTCGAAACAAGCCCTGATGCAAAAATTGAAAAAGGATTTTCTTTATAAAGAGAATGAAGCGGGTAAATCAAAAGTTTTTGCCCTTGCGGACTCATCCCTGACAAAGGGTAAATGGAATGTAAAGCAATGGTCAGGAGCTGAAATAATTTTTACCATGAAAACCCGTTCTGTTCCGGTAAAGGAGTTTGTTCAGTATGTTAATCAGAAACAACGTGCCTCAGCCATGGCGCCAAAAAGTTATATGCAGCAATTGTATGATGCTTTTGTTGAATCGGTGATCAATCAGGCTTACGAAGACCAATTGGTTCGGGCTAACCCCGATTATGAAATGTTGCTTCATGAGTACTATGAAGGAATCTTGTTGTTTGATATCATGGAACGAGAAGTATGGAACCGCGCCAGCGAGGATACTACCGGTCAGCGTGCCTATTACACGGAACATGCAACCAACTTCATGGCTGGTGAACGAGTTTTAGCGGAGTTATTTTCAGCTAATTCGGCCGATCAGTTAACTGAATTAAAATCGGCTTTGGAGCGAAAAGACACCACGGCTGTAGAGGAGTTTATTAAGGCAAGGCGCATACGTCAGGAAAAGGGGGCTTTCCAAAAGGGAGACAGGCCGGTATTGGCCAAAGTAGCATGGGCCCCTGGAATCCATACGGCAGAAAACAACGGAATATATTACCTTGTGCGGATTTTCGAGCTCCTTGAGCCCGGCCCGCTGGCATTTGAGGAAGCCCGTGCCGCGGTTATTTCGGAATACCAGAATTATCTTGAAAAAAGGTGGGTTGATCAGCTTCGGAAAAAGTACACAGTAAAAACTAATGAGAAGGGTAAGCAAAACGTTTTTAAGCAATTGGTTCGGACATAGCACTTGGGTAGGGCTGGTTTTGTTGCTTACTTCCTGTGACCTGATCCAGATGAAACAGGAGAACCCAACGGCAGACACCAGGCGCACACCGGTGGCGCGGGTAAACCGTGCCTTTTTATACAAGGATGAACTGGGTGGAATTGTATTGCCCGGCACCAATAAAGAAGATAGCATCGTGCGGGTGGAGACCTATGTAAACAGTTGGATACGAAAGCAACTTTTGCTACAGGAAGCCGCCAGAAAAATCAACATCAATGAAGCAGAGGTAGAACGCAAAATTTTAGATTACCGGTACAGTTTGATAGCGTATGAGTACCAGGCGTTTTATATCAAGCAAAACCTGGATACGGCCATTGTGGCCTCAGAAATTGAAAAGTATTATAAAGAGAACCTCGACAACTTTATTCTGAAACAGAACATCGTAAGGGCAACGTTTATTAAGGTGCCAAAGTCTGCTCCGCGAACAAACAAAATCAAAGACCTGATCTTCTCAAAAAAGGAAAAGGATGAAGAAGAGTTGAAATCATATTGCCTGAGTTTTTCAACAGCCTACCATTTGGTTGATTCTACCTGGATGGTTTTTGATGAATTGGTGAAAAACTCACCGTTAGCTGAAATACCAAACAAGATTCAGTTTTTAAAGGCCAATCCATATTACGAAACGTCCGATGATACCTATCTTTATTTTCTTCGGGTGATGGAATACCGGATTTCTGATAATATTTCGCCCCTGGAATTTGTGCGTGATGACATCCGTACAATTATTTTGAATAAACGAAAAGTTGCGTTGGCCAAACAATTGGAAGATGAAGTTTATCGATCGGCTGTTAGTGACAAGGAATTTGAAATTTTTAAGTAGAAAAGTTGTGAAGAAGTTTAGTTATCTGTTTATCGCTTTTTTGATTGTGCTATCAGGCACGATTAAGGTTCAGGCACAGGAAGAGCCCACAGGTTTTATTGTCGATAAGATTATCGGCAAAGTTGATAATTACATTGTACTGAAATCAGAACTGGACAAAGCCTTTCAGGAATATGTTTCTAACGGAGGAAGCCCGTCAGCAGAAACGCGTTGCCAGTTTTTGGCCATGCTTCTGAGAAACAAATTAATGATGGCTAAAGCTGAAATTGACTCTGTTGTGGTTGGGGACTCAGAAGTGGATGCCAACACATCCCGCAGAATGGAAATGATTTTGGCGCAATATGGTGGTTCTCCGGTTGACCTGGAGAATAAATTTGGAAAAACACTGGAACAGATCAGGCTTGAGCTGCGTGATCAGATTCGTGAGCAAATGGTGGTGAACGAAATGCAGCGCCATATTACCAAAGACATTGCGGTTACTCCTGCGGAAGTAAGGCGTTTCTTTAGCAGAATACCAAAGGACAGCCTCCCCTTCTTTTCAGCTGAGGCTGAAGTAGCACAGATTGTAAGAATAGCAAAAGTAAGCGAAGCTCAGAAAGAGGTTACCAGGCAGGAGTTAGTGGCGATCAGGGATCGCATTTTAAACGGTGAAGATTTTGCCACGCTGGCGAAAAAATATTCAGCCGATCCTTCGGTGACCGTAAACGGAGGTGATATGGGATTTGTGGGACGGGGTATGATGGTTCCAGAATTTGAAGCAGCCTCTTTTAAATTAAAGCCAGGTGAAATTTCCATGCCCATTGAAACCATGTTTGGTTTGCATATTGTTCAGTTACTGGAGCGCAGGGGTAATGAGTATCACTCACGACACATATTAATGTCGCCCTCTCCTTCACCCGAAGACCTGGAAGATGCCAGGAAATACCTGGACAGTATTCGTATTTTAATTGTTGAGGAGAAACTTACTTTTGAAAAGGCGGCAAAGGAATATTCCGATGATGTGGAAACAAAAGGCAACGGTGGTTTTTTCATTGATGATGATGGCGGTTCCCGTATAGCCGTGGACGAACTTGATCCGGTTGTTTTCTTTGCTATTGACTCAATGAAAGTAGGGGGCATCTCTTCGCCATTGGTTTATCGTACAGAAACCGGTAAGGAAGCTGTTCGGATATTGTACTACAAGTCACGTGTGCCTCCGCACCAGGCATCATTAAAAGATGACTGGCAGCGCATTCAAAACGCAACACTCAATCAAAAGCAAAATCGTGCGCTTGAAAAGTGGTTCGACAAGGCCCGTAAAGATGTTTTTATCAGTATTGATCCGGCCTTTGATTATTGTGGTATTCTGGATGACTGACGCTCATGTAAAAAACCAGCTCTCATAAACTCATTTACGTTAGTTTTATTAAAATAGTGTTTACTCATGACAAGATTTGCATCGGATGTTGAAGCGGCAGACGCGTTGGCGCTAACGTACAAGAACCTCTCCAAAGAGATTTCAAAGGTTATTATCGGGCAGGATGAAGTAGTACGCTTTGTACTAACAGGTATTTTTTGCCAGGGCCACTCGTTGTTGATTGGTGTTCCTGGACTTGCGAAGACATTACTGGTACAAACTATCGCCACAGCACTTGATTTGCAATTTAAACGCATTCAGTTTACGCCTGATCTTATGCCATCGGATATTATTGGTGCAGAAACGATGGACAAGGAGCGTAACTTCAAGTTTGTTAAAGGCCCCGTGTTTGCCAACATTGTATTGGCCGATGAGATAAACCGGACTCCGCCTAAAACCCAGGCTGCCTTGCTCGAATCCATGCAGGAATATGCCGTTACCATTGCCGGTGTGCGTTATGAATTACCCAAACCCTTTTTCGTATTGGCCACCCAAAACCCGATTGAGCAAGAGGGAACCTACCCGCTGCCCGAAGCCCAACTCGACCGGTTTATGTTCGATATTCAGTTAACATATCCCTCTTTTACCGATGAAGTTCAAGTGGTAAAGAACACAACTTCCGATGAATCGATAACTGTAAATAAAACGCTTTCGGCCGAAGAAATAATGGAGTACCAGCATTTAGTGCGCAGGGTGCCCGTGCCCGATAATGTTATTGAATATGCGGTACGCCTGACTAATAAAACGCGCCCGAACACAGCAGGTGCATCGCCTATGGCCAACGAATACCTGGAGTGGGGGGCTGGCCCGCGTGCTTCACAGTTCTTAATTCTTGGTGCCAAGTGTAATGCCCTGCTCAACGGAAAATACTCTCCCGATATAGAAGACGTTCGTTCAATAGCCAAGCCGGTGTTGCGTCACCGCATGGTACGCAACTTCAAAGCTGAGGCTGAAGGAATAACGATTGATGGATTGATTGAAAAGCTTCTCGATTAATCAGTTTAGTATCTCATCTGTAATCGTCAGTAAGTTCCCATTTAATATTGTTTGATACTGCCGTAATGGCCGCCACGCAATGCCGCCAGTGGGCAGACCGTCCCAATTGAAGATTGAACCACAGCAAACATCCTGCAAAAATAAATTTGATGTATGCACATCTACTGTAGCGCACGCCTGGTTGGGTTGGTAAGTGCAGTTGCGCTCAAGGGCCAGGTAGGTGGTAGCATTTTTTTTATGAAGGATGATTCCGCGCACACCGGCATTAATGTAAACATAACCTGTAGTATTTAAATCAATGTATTGAGGCAGTGCCAGATTGATTTCAATTGGCTGAAAGAAAACAATGGGTATGGGGTCATCAAATAAATCGGGCGAACAGGAAGTAAAGAAGGCGGTGAGGAAAATGGTTAAGAATTTTGATGCACGAAAGCATTCGCCAAATCCAGACCGACAATTTTCAGCAGACCAGGTACGATTGTTACTTTTTTGTATAGTCATAAAATCCCTTCCCGCTTTTTCTTCCATGATGCCCCGCATCTACTTTTTGTTGTTGTATCCGGCTCGGCCTGAACTTAGGTTCCTGATGAAATGCATGGTAGATAGAGGTTGTCACCGAGAAATTGGTATCCACGCCAATCAGGTCCATCAATTCAAAAGGCCCCATTTTAAAACCTGCTGATTTCATGAGGCTGTCTATCGTATTTATATCAGAGACATTTTCTTCCAATAGCCTCAACGCTTCAACATAGTAATGGCGGGCCACACGGTTAACGATGAAACCGGGTGAATCTTTTGCCAGCACGGCAGTTTTGCCAAGTTTTTCTGAGAATTGCTTTAATAATTCAACAGTTGCATTGTTGGTTCCTGCCCCACTGATGATTTCAACCAGCTTCATAATGGGTGCCGGATTAAAGAAATGCAGCCCGGCAAACCGCTCGGGATGTTTTAAAGCCGCAGCAATTTGTGTTACCGGAATGGAAGACGTGTTTGTGGTGAGTATACAATGCTGGCTATTAATTTCTTCGAGCGTAGTGAATAGTTTCTTTTTTACATCAAGGTTTTCGATGGCAGCCTCAATAATTAAATCGGCTTTGAGTTGCTGAAGATCGGGCTGAGCCTTAATTCTGGCCAAGGCTCGTTCCTTTTCTGCCGACTGAATTTTACCTCTTTCAACTGCGGTACTTAGTGATTTTTCAATCAGGGAAATACCTTTTAGAATAAATTCGGATTGGACATCGTACAACAACACATCAAATCCAGCAACAACACACACCTGAGCAATACCTTGCCCCATGGTGCCTGCACCGGCTATACCTACTGTTTTAACTTCTTGAATACTCACTTTAAAATTCAAAATTCGTTATTCATCATTCAAAATGATATTGGTCACATTACTGTGTGAAACTGTTTCAGAAAACGTATATCATTCTCCGAGTACAAGCGCAGATCATTAACCTGGTAACGCAACATCGTCACACGCTCTATACCCATACCGAAGGCAAACCCCGTAAACTCTTCCGGATCAATACCACAGTTTTTCAACACGTTGGGATGCACCATGCCCGATCCGGCAATTTCAACCCAGCCGGTGTGTTTACATACATTGCAGCCATCACCTTTGCAGATCAAACAGGAGATATCAATTTCAGCACTGGGTTCTGTAAACGGAAAGAAAGAAGGGCGGAAGCGAATTTTAATATCCTTGCCGTACATCTCTTTTGCAAAATGATACAAGGTTTGTTTTAAATCGGCAAAGCCAACGTTGCGATTGACATAAAGGCCTTCCACCTGGTGAAAGAAACAATGCGCCCGTGCAGAAATGGCTTCATTACGATACACGCGACCCGGCATAATGGCACGTAGCGGAGGCTTTTGCTTTGTCATCAGCCTGATCTGCACATTGGAGGTGTGTGTGCGTAACAGCAAATCAGGATTTTTTTCTACAAAGAATGTATCCTGCATTTCACGGGCCGGGTGGTTCTCCGGAAAATTCAAGGCCGAGAAATTGTGCCAGTCATCCTCAATCTCAGGTCCATCCGCAACGTTAAAACCAAGACGTTCAAAAATTTCAATAATACGGTTACGGGTGAGTGTAAGCGGGTGCTGATTACCGATTTTATTCGGAATAGGAGGCAAGGTTAAATCAATATCTACTGATGAAGAAGATGAGCTCTCCAGCATTTCGGTTAATGCCTTAAGCTTTTGCTCAGCAGCTTGCTTCAGTTCATTCAGAATTTTGCCCACTTTCTTTTTTTCTTCCGGGGGCATTCTTTTCATCTCCTCAAACAATTCGCTGATAATGCCTTTCTTGCTGATATATTTCAAGCGGTATTGTTCAACACCTTGTTTATCAGAAGCGGTGAATGAATCAACTTCTATGGTCAGTGCTTTTATTAGGTCTTCCATAACTTTAAATCTTTCAAAAATACGATTTTAAGGTTAAACCGCCTGTTCGTCTTTATTCAACCGGGTTAGAATAAGCTGATCAAGCGCCACACTCAAGGCTATGGATAGCAACACCACCGTCAATAGCACGTAGTTGTCGTTCACAGAGCTCATAAAAATTGCTAAAACGATATATAGGGCCTGCACGGCACTAAGCAGTATAGTTGTTTTGCTGTGTGAAAAACCCAGCCGCATAATGCTGTGATGGATGTGACTTTTGTCGGGCGTGAAGGGTGATTGCTTGCGGGCAAGACGTAAAATGAAGATCCGCATGGTATCTACCAAGGGTACAATAATGAAACATATCGCGGGTGCTACCGAGCCGGTAAAGCGAAAGGCATGATCGGCCGGCAGGTTATCGTTATAATTAATAAAATGAATCGCGGTAATGGAAAGCATCATACCCACTACCAGTGCCCCGGTATCGCCCATAAAAATTTTTGAAGGTTCCCAATTGAAAATAAGAAAGGCGATAAGGGCACCAAGCATTCCAAAGGAGAGCACGGCAAACACACCATCACCGGCCAGGATAAACCAAACGCCAAACGCCAGTAAGGAAATGATGGCGAGGGTTGCTGCCAAACCATCTAACCCATCGATCAGGTTGAAAGAATTGGTAATAACGATAATAGTAAATACAGTAAAGACGTAACCCAGCATTTCGGGTATCTCATAAATACCGAACAGGCCATACATCGACTTTAACCGAAGGTCAAATAGCAGGATAAGAATAGTTGCCGCCACCAGTTGTCCAATCAGTTTCATGTATGGTTTTAAAGGCACCAGGTCATCGCGTACACCAATGAAAAATACCATAAACAACGCAATCAGAATCATGCGTATGTCTTTCCATTGACTGATGTCTGTCCAGATAAGCGAACCGATAAAGAACCCGATAAAAATAGCGATACCACCCATGGAAGGCGTAACCTTTTTGTGGATTTTCCTCCGGCCGGGAATATCCACCAGGTTTTTCTCTAATGAGTATTTAATGATCACCGGGATGATCAGAAAGCAAATCACAAAAGACGTAACAGCGGCCGCTACAGGGATAGCCATGAGTTTAGATATAGGGGGTAAAATTAAGGATTAAAAGGGGTGGGGATGGCCAGACCTATGAAAAATATTGCCGAATTAGTTTGGCAATGTAGGTTACCTCCTCATTTTTTAACTCTGCATACAACGGAAGAGAGAGCACCTGATTTTGCAATTGTGCTGTCACAGGAAATTCTGCCTCTGTATAATGCAAATGTCGATATGCTGGTGTGAATGGCAGCCCTTTCGGATAATGGATGAGTGTTTCAACACCATGTTCAGCCAGGTATTTTTTTAATGAATCGCGATACTGTGTTTGAATACAGAAAATATGGTAGGTGTGCGTAGAGTCTGGAAGTTCGTTGGGAAGTGCAAGTTGGGTAACCTCCGCAAGTAAGTTTTTATAGAGGTTAGCAAGCTCAGTTCGTCTTGCATTCCAATCATTCAAGTGTTTTAGCTTGACGGATAGTATGGCGGCTTGTAGTGTATCCATCCGGCTGTTCATTCCTTCCAGTTCATGATCGTCCTTTATCAACGCGCCATGGTTTCGAATTCTTCGCATTCTTTCAGCTAACGCGGCATCAGGGGTAAGGATACAACCGGCATCACCATACGCGCCTAAATTTTTAGTTGGATAAAAACTGAACGCAGAAGCGACACCGAATGTGCCAGCAAGTTTATTTTTTTCTTTGGTAAGATGAGCTTGGGCACAATCCTCAATCAGAAAAATATTTTTCTCATCGCATATTTTTTTCAGTTTATGTATGGGCGCGGCTTGTCCGTATAAGTGAACAACAATAACTGCTTTTGTTTTAGTGGTGATTTTTTTTTGAAGTTGCTCCGTATCAATTGTATAAAAACCTGGGTCAACATCGCAGAACACGGGTTGGGCACCAGTAAGAGAAATCACTTCAGCGGAAGGCATGCAGCCAAATGCTGGTGTTATCACTTCATCACCAGCTTTAATATTAAGTGCCTTAAGGATGATAAACAGTGAGTCGGTGCCATTGCCGGTACTGATGCTGTGCGGCATATGAAATAAGCTGGCGAATTCCTCTTCAAATTTTTTTATGGGAGCCCCACCAATAAACTGAGCATCATGAAATACCGATTGAATGGATTTATCAATTTCCGATCGGATGGATTCGTATTGGATACGTAGATTTATGAAAGGGATATGCACACCTAAAGTTAGTGGCTTTTAAATAGTTTTTGCTCCCATGCCCAGGCATGTTTAAGGGCATCTTCCATGGAATATTTGGCTGACCAATTCAGTGCATTGTTTACTTTGGTCGGGTCGGCATACACCTTTTCTACATCACCCGGCCTGCGCGGACCGATAACAAATGGAAGCGGGGCGCCTGTTGCGCGGATAAAGGTATTCACCAATTCAAGAACCGATGCGCCTTTGCCTGTTCCTACATTGAAAGCGTCATAAACATTTTTGCGTGAATCTTTAGCCAGGTAAGCCAACGCTTTCACGTGAACATCCGCCAGATCAACAACATGGATAAAATCACGGATGCATGAACCATCAGTTGTGTTGTAGTCGTTGCCAAAAACAGTAAGTTTTTTACGAAGGCCCGCGGCTGTTTGTGTAATAAATGGCACCAGGTTGTTAGGCACGCCAATAGGAAGTTCGCCCATAAGGGCGCTGGGGTGTGCCCCGATCGGGTTAAAGTATCGAAGGGATATTATGCGAAACCCAGTTGTGTGCACATCTTCTAATATCCGTTCGCAAAGTTGCTTGGTAGCACCGTAAGGCGATTCGGCTCGCTTGAAAGGCGCACGCTCATCTACCGGAATTTTATCGGGCTGACCGTAAACTGTACAAGAGGATGAAAAGATTAAATCTTTAACACCATGTTCCTCCATAACTTCCAGTAAGGTGAGCAGAGAGCCAACATTGTTTTGGTGGTATAGCAAGGGTTTCTGAACCGATTCACCCACTGACTTGAAAGCAGCAAAGTGCATGACACAGCTGAATGGTCCTTGTGTTTTAAATACGAAGTTCAGAAAATTTTTATCGCGACAATCGCCTTGGTGAAAGTTTGGAACCTTACCCGTTATCTTGTGTATGCCTGCCAAAAGTGTTTTATCGCTGGCCGAAAGGTTATCAACGATAACCGGATCATAGCCTGCTGCCATCAACTCAACTACCGTGTGTGCACCGATGTACCCCGCCCCACCTGTTACCAGTATTTTTGTTGAGTTACTCATGGTTATAGTCTTGATGTTGCAAAATCGCGATTCAGAAATCCTTTTACATCATAGATAACGGTATTATCCTGCTTAACGACATTCCAATCCAACGATTTAAATTCTTCATGTCCAACGGCCAGTACAATAGCATGATATTTCTTAGAGAGTTTAGTCATTAATTGAAAACCATACTCATGTTGAACTTCTTCTGCGTCTGCCCAGGGATCAAAGATATCAACGTTAGTGCCGTAACTTTTCAATTCCTTAATTACGTCCACCACTTTACTGTTTCGGATGTCCGGGCAATTTTCTTTGAATGCAATACCCAGCACAAGTATTTCGCTGCCGTAAACCGGTAATTGATTTTTAGCCATGAGTTTGATCACGTTGCCGGCAATATGAGCGCCCATATTGTCATTGATTCTTCTTCCGGCCAGAATTACTTCCGGGTGGTAGCCGAGGCTCTCAGCCTTATAGGTGAGGTAATACGGATCAACACCAATGCAATGGCCGCCAACCAAACCTGGCTTAAAGGGTAGAAAATTCCATTTCGTTCCTGCTGCTTCCAGTACTTCATGCGTATCAATCCCCATCTTATCAAAGATCAAAGCCAGCTCGTTCACGAATGCGATGTTGATATCACGCTGGGCATTTTCAATAACCTTTGCAGCCTCGGCAACCCGAATAGAGGAGGCTTTGTGTGTTCCTGCCGTGATGATTTTCCGGTAAAGCTGATCAACCTTTTCTGCAATTTCCGGAGTGCTTCCGCTGGTAACTTTTTTTATGGTAGTAACCCGGTGCAGTTTGTCGCCAGGGTTAATTCGCTCGGGGGAGTAGCCACCGAAAAAATCAACGTTGTATTTCAATCCGCTAACCTGTTCAACAATCGGAATACAATCTTCCTCAGTACAACCTGGGTAAACGGTTGATTCATAAATCACGATGTCACCTTTTTTAATAACCGCCCCTACGGTTTTACTCGCGCTTTGCAGCGGACGAAGATCAGGCTTACGGTATTCATCCACCGGTGTAGGAACTGTTACAATAAAGTAGTTAACTGACTTCAGGTCATTCAAATCATATGAATACGTGAGTTTTGTTGCGCTCTTTAGCTCATGGTCGTCCACCTCGCGTGTACGGTCATGGCCTTTCTTTAGCTCCTCAATACGCTCCTTATTAATGTCAAAGCCGACCACATCCGTCACCTTTCCAAACTCTACTGCCAATGGAAGTCCAACGTAACCCAGTCCGATAATTCCTATTCTATCCATTATTTTTTATTTCTTGATGTTGTAATATTCAACGTACCAGTCGATGAATTTGCCAATACCCTCTTCAATAGATGTTGCCGGCTTAAAGCCAGCATCACGCATCAGGTCATCCACATCAGCATAGGTTTCCGGCACATCGCCATCCTGAAGTGGCATAAAATTCTTGGCAGTCTTCTTTCCGAGCTTTTCTTCGATTACTTCAATAAACCGAAGCAGTTCAACCGGTTTGTTATTGCCGATGTTATAAATCTTGTACGGGGCAAAGCTACTGGCCGGATCGGGATTGTTACCATCCCATTGGGTATTGGGTTTAGGAACGATTGGAACGAGACGCGTTATACCTTCTACAATATCATCGATAAACGTAAAATCTCGCTTCATTTTTCCATGATTGAAAACATCAATGGGTTTTCCTTCCACGATGGCTTTTGTAAAAATGAACAAGGCCATATCAGGTCGTCCATAAGGACCGTAAACCGTAAAAAAACGTAGCCCGGTTGTAGGCAAATCATAGAGCGATGAATACGTATGCGCCATCAACTCATTCGATTTTTTCGATGCGGCATAGAGCGATAGCGGATGATCTACATTATGGTGTACTGAAAAAGGCATTCTTTTATTGGCACCATACACGGAACTGGATGATGCGTAGACCAGATGCTCAACTTTATTGTGCCGGCAAGCTTCCAGAATATTTAAGAAACCGTGCATGTTGCTTTCCAGATAGGCGTAAGGATTGGTAAGTGAATAACGAACGCCTGCTTGCGCTGCCAGGTTAATCACATAATTAAACTTACCGGATAAAAAAATCTGATCGATGGCTTTCTTATCCGTCAGTTCAGCTTTAATAAAAGTGAACCCCGGTGTTTTCTTTAAAATGTCAAGCCGGGAGTGTTTCAGGCGTACATCGTAATAATCGTTCAGGTTATCGGTTCCGGTAACCTGATATCCCTCTGCGCACAAGCGCTTGCTCAGGTGAAACCCGATAAAACCTGCTGCCCCGGTAACTAAAACTATTTTTTTGGTGCTCATTCAGCGTGCTAAAAAGGAGTGCAAAACTAACAATTTATGGGCTGAGACCGTTATTTTGAGCTGATTTTCAATAAACTTGTGCAATCCCCATAATCAGCATAATTGAACACAAGCATCATTATTCAGCTTCTCCGCAAAGAGTTTATTCTGGAACTCAGGCGCAAGTCGGTTATTGCCGGTTTAGGTCTATATCTGTTTAGCCTCATCTTTATTTGTTACCTCACCTTTAATCTAAAAGAGAATGTCATCAGTCCGTATACATGGTCGGCTTTGTTTTGGCTTACCATTTTGTTTTCGGTGGTGAACAGTGTGGCCAAGAGTTTTATCGGGGAAAAGAAGGGTGTATTTATCTACCTCTATACAGTGGCCAGTCCTCAGCAGATTATCATTTCAAAAATCATTTACAATACTTTATTGTGTTGGTTAATATCGGTGGCGGGGTATATGCTTTTTTCAGTTTTCATTTTTAATCCCGTTCAGGATAGTGTGGTTTTTATGGCAGTGCTGTTACTTGCCTCCATCGGGTTTTCAACGTCACTAAGTTTAATATCGGGCATTGCCTCTAAAGCCAATAACAGTAACGTGCTTATGGCCGTGCTGAGTTTTCCGGTGGTGATTTCTATTTTACTGATGGCTGTGCGGGCTACAAAAAATGCATTGGATGGAATAGATCGCGCTGCCAGTACGGATGAGTTGCTCAACCTGCTGGCCATAAATTGTATTGCCGGTGCATTGGGGTATATCCTGTTCCCGTATATTTGGCGCAGTTAAGAATTAATTTGTGAGTATCCGTAAAGAGTCCTAAAGTATTAAGTTGACGTCATTGCGAGGGAGGTACGACCGAAGCAATCTCGTTTTCAACGTTGAAATTGGGATTGCTTCGCTGCCGCTCGCAATGACGCCAATTTTAGGATTGGAAGCGGATACTCACAAATTAATTTTCAATTGGCAGATTCTAGATGTATCGGCTAACTAAATAAGTTGCTTACTTAAGAATTGAATGAAAGTCTGGTTAAAAGTAATTGCTGTACTCCTTCTTGTATATGTTCACACGGCAGGTTTGCTGATGGATGTACCACGACTGAATATTCTTAACGAAACAGTTCGTGCGCTATACTTTCATGTGCCGATGTGGTTTGGTATGGTGCTGCTGTACCTGATGTCAGTTTACTATGCCATCCGGTATTTAAAAAATCCAACACCCGAATTTGATGTCAAGTCTGTAGCGTATGCACATGTGGGTACTGCTTTTGGCATTTTAGGAATGATTACCGGCATGTTGTGGGCAAACTATACCTGGGGTTCGCCATGGCATGGCGACCCAAAGCAAAATGGAGCAGCCATTGCCCTGTTGGTTTACCTGGCCTATTTTGTATTACGGGGCTCATTAGACAATGAAGAACAACGTGCCAGGTTAAGTGGCGTGTACAACATCTTTGCTTTCGCGGCCATGATACCGCTCATCTTTATCATTCCCCGCCTCACCAGCAGTATGCATCCGGGTAGTGGCGGCAATCCGGGTTTTAATGCTTACGATCTGGATAGCCGTATGCGGTTGGTATTTTATCCTGCCGTTATTGCCTGGTTTTTAATTGGCTTGTGGATTGTATCCCTGCGGGTGCGAATCAAAAAATTAGAAGAAAAAATTATCGAAAGAGAATGAAAAATATCATCGTTAGAATTTCAGGATTAGTTCTGCTACTCGTCACCAATTTTGGATTTGCCCAAACAGAAGTTGAGATGGCCGACACGATGCGTTCGGAAGGTAAAATCTATGTAATTGTGGCCATCGTGTTAATTGTTTTAGCCGGTTTGGTGGTTTACCTCTTTATGCTTGACAGAAAAGTAAAAAACCTCGAAAATCGACTGAAATAAGTCATTTGAGGACTTCTTTCACGTGATTAAAGTCACTGGTTTTGCATTGTTTTTGGGTTAATTTTGAACCGGTTTAAGCAGGGGAGAAACATGAAAAAATCGCACATCTTCATCATTGTTATTATAGCGGTTGCCGTAGCCATCATTGTATCGTCAACGAATGATGCCAGTACCTATGTAACCTTTACAGAAGCGTATAAAATGGCTTCTTCCGGAAAATCAAAAAGTATTCATGTGGTTGGCGATTTAAAAAAGGATGCTTCCGGCAAAGTGGTTGGTATTGAAGCGGGAGCCGATAAGGTTTCTTTTTCTTTTGTGATGGTGGATGAGGGAGGCAAAGAACAAAAAGTATATTATAACCAGCCGATGCCGCAGGATTTTATCCGATCTGAAAAAGTTGTTGTGATTGGTGGATACAAAGGAGAGGATTTCCATGCAGAAAAGATCCTGTTAAAGTGCCCTTCGAAATACCAGGAACAAACCCTTAACGCGGGTGTTTAAAATTGTTGAAATCTCCGGTTTATCGTTTTCGATTTTTCTATCACACTACTCGGAATCGTAAATCATAAATCATAAATTCTGAATGATTCACTACTTCATTGGCAACCTCGGACATTTTTTTGTTATCACCTCTTTTGTTGCGGCCCTGGTGGCTTTCTTCTCTTACTTTAAAGCAACAGTAACACAGGATATTGATAAGAAGCAAGGGTGGCTGCTCAATGGCAGGATAAGTTTTTATGTGCACGCACTGGCTGTGTTGGGTATTGTAGTTACGTTATTTATCATCATTAAGAATCACTACTTTGAGTATCATTACGCCTATAGTCATTCTGATAAAAAACTTCCTGCACATTACTTAATTTCTACATTCTGGAACGGACAGGAGGGAAGCTTTCTGTTATGGATGTTCTGGCATGCGGTGCTCGGTATTGTAATTATACTCACGAATAAGTTCTGGGAAGGTCCGGTCATGACTGTGTTTTCCGTGGTGCAGGCATTTCTTACTTCAATGATTTTGGGTGTAGTACTTCCCGGGCTTGAATTAAAAATCGGCAGTTCACCTTTTATTCTGCTTCGTGATGCCATGCCTGATCCCATCTTCACGGTTCAGCCTGATTTTATTCCCCAAGATGGCGCAGGGTTAAATCCGCTGTTACAAAACTACTGGATGGTTATTCATCCGCCTACGTTGTTCCTGGGCTTTGCGGCCACGCTCGTTCCATTTTCATTTTGTATCGCGGGCTTGTGGTTGAAGCGTTACCGTGAATGGGTTCGTCCGGCCTTACCGTGGTCGTTGTTTGCCGGTGCTATACTCGGTCTTGGAATTTTAATGGGTGGTTATTGGGCGTACGAAACATTGAATTTTGGAGGTTACTGGAATTGGGATCCGGTAGAGAATGCTGTTTATGTTCCCTGGCTTATTCTCATCGCGTCTATACACACCATGATCACCTATAAGAATAGTGAAACCGCTTTGAAGGCTTCCATTATTCTGGTTATATCTGTTTTCATTCTTATTCTCTATTCAACCTTTTTAACCCGCAGTGGAGTATTGGGTGATGCGTCAGTTCATTCCTTTACTGATCTTGGACTTTCTGGTCAGTTGCTGTTGTACTTGTTGTTCTTCATGGTGGTGGCAATAGCCTTGGCTATTATCCGCTGGAAAGAAATTCCATCATCCAAAACCGAAATATCAACCTATTCACGCGAGTTCTGGATTTTTATCGGAGCTACAGTATTATGCTTAATGGGCTTTCAGGTACTGGTGCCCACCTCGTTTCCTGCATGGAACCAACTGGTAGAGTCCTTTGGCGGCACTTCCAATCTTGCCCTTCCGGGCGATCAGGTTGAATACTTTTCCAAGTTTCAGATCTGGTTTGCTATTGCCATTGGTTTCCTTTCAGCCATTGGACAGTTTTTCTGGTGGAAGAAAATTGATCGCAAAGAGTTAGTTAATCAACTCTTCGGTCCATTTGTATTAGCCTTACTGGGTGCAGTAATCATCATCAACATTGCCCGTGTTTATAATTTCGGGTATGTGCTTTTACTTTTTGCAGGATTGTTCACCGTTATCTCCAACGCAAAGATTCTTTATTCGATATTAAAATCAAGCCCCGCACTTTCCGGTGGTGCGGTTGCGCACATTGGTGTTGGCCTTATGTTGGTCGGCATCTTGTTTTCATCCGGGTATTCAAAAGTGGTTTCGCTGAACAATACAGGTATGTTGATTTCCCGCCAGTTAAGCGAAGAGTTTAACCGTGAAAATCTTTTACTCTTTGTACATGAACCACGCGACATGGCCGGTTATCAGATTGAATATATTGGCGAACGTATTGAGCCACGCTATAAAAGTGGCTTTATAAAAAAATCTGATGTGGAGTACACGGATGATCCCTATACGGTTGTTGCAAAGCAGGATATTACCTTTAAGAACAAATTGCTGTATAAGGCCGGTGAGCGTTTTGAAATAAATCCAGAGAACACTTTTTATGAGATTGAATTCCGTAAAAACGGAAAAGTGGTTTTTGTTCAGTACCCTCGCCTGCAGGTAAATCCAAGGTTTGGTAATATGGCCTCGCCCGATATTAATCACAAGGCAACACTCGATCTGTACAGTTACATTTCAGCACCGATGACCGAGGAAGCCAAAGAAGACTGGAGTGAACCTGAAGAACTCACCATTAAACGTACGGCCCAGTTTTTTGCCAATGATTACGTGGCCACAGTGGAGAGCCTCAACCGTATATATGAAATTGGAGGACAAAAAATTGATTCTTCTTTTGTTGCCATTAAGGCTGAAATTTTGGTGCGCGGTGAAAAGCAAGAGTATGTGGCCGAGCCGATACTGATTATAGGAACCCAATCGCGTGGAGGAATTATGCCGGGTGTTATTCCTGAGTTAGGTCTAAAAATTTCCCTTATAAATGTTCATCCGCAAACCGATGAGCTTACGTTGAATATTTTTACTCGCCAAAAAGACTGGGTGGTTATCAAGGCCCTTGAAAAGCCTTTCGTTAATGTTTTATGGATTGGTACCCTTGTACTTATGACGGGCTTTAGCATTGCGATGATGCGCAGGTTCAGGGAATTTAAATTGATGAAGACTAAAGGTCAGGAGTGAGGCAACAGATTCAATTGGGAGATGAAACCTTATCAGAGTAGCCCCGTTTCATGAGGCTATAGCCTTTTGGTGAAATCCCAATCCGTATGTTTAAAAATTACCTTTTAGTTGCCATCCGCAACATTAGTCGGCAAAAATTTTATGCTTTTTTAAATGTGATGGGCCTCACAGTGGGTATTGCCTCCTGTCTTTTTATTACCCTTTATGTTAAAGATGAAATCAGCTATGACCGGATGCATCCGGATGCTGACCGTATTTACAGGGTAAACCTGGATGCAAAATTGGCGGCACAGGAAATTGCCGTTGCCGTTTCGTGCCCGCCCATGGCTGCCACACTTATTCATGAAGTACCTGAGGTGGAAAGTGCCGTTCGGGTAGCATCCAATGGCAGAGTGGTAATTAAATATGAGGATAAGGCTTTTACGCAGGATCGTGTTTTTTCAGCAGATTCAAACTTCTTTACTTTTTTCAATTTTCCGTTGCTGGAGGGCAACCCTAAAAGCGCGCTGAAAGAACGCAACACCCTTGTGCTTACTGAAAGTGTTGCACGAAAAATTTTTGGATCAGAAAATGCCTTAGGCAAACTGCTGGCGGTAGGAAGTGACACGGCAACATATGTAGTAACTGGTGTAGCTAAGGATCTTCCCGGCAATGTTCATTTTAAGTTTGATGTAATCCTAACCGGTGAATCTTCCCCGGCATTTCGTGATCCAATCTGGATGAACAACTATCTGGCTACCTATCTTAAAATCCATAAAGGCTTATCGCACCAAACGGTAAAATCAAAGATTGATGATCTGACCATTAAATACATCGGGCCAGAGGTAGAACGTTTTATGGGCATGTCACTCGACCAATTCAAACAACAAGGAAGTCGATTTGGGTACACGTTAATCCCGTTAACGGATATCCATCTTCATTCAAACTACCAGGCCGAGATAGAACCACAAGGCAACATTCAATATGTTTATCTTTTTTCAGTTATTGCGATATTCATTCTCGTTATAGCCTGCATTAACTTTATGAACCTGGCCACAGCACGTTCGGCTGGTCGTGCAAAGGAAGTTGGCTTACGTAAAACCTTAGGTTCGCTAAGCCGGCACTTGGTTACACAATTTCTGGCTGAGTCTTTTGTGTTTAGTTTACTGGCAGCCACACTGGCATTGGGCCTGGTTTATTCCCTGCTTCCTTTCTTTAATACATTGGCTGGAAAAGAATTGTTTTTTGAAAGTTTGGTGAGTAATGATTTATTAATCCTGTTGTTTGGAATAGTAGTACTGGTAGGCCTGATGGCAGGGAGTTACCCGGCTTTTTACCTTACCTCATTCAAGGTTACTGAAGTGTTGAAAGGTAAAGTGCGCGAAGGAATGAAGGGCGGTGCCGTGCGAAGTGGGTTGGTTGTGTTTCAATTTGGTGTTTCTATTTTCCTGATCATTGCAACAGCGGTTATTTTTCAGCAAATGCAATATGTTCAAAACAAAAACCTGGGACTTAACCGCGATAATGTTTTGGTGTTAACCAACACACAAAACCTCCAATCAGCTGCGGAACCACTTAAGGAGGCTATTTTAACACAAAGCAGTGTTGTAGCGGCCAGTTACACCAACTCAGTTCCAGCCTTGAATACCGAAGGTGCCAGCCCGTTCCGCATTGAAGGATCAGAAGAGGATCACCTGGTGGTTCGCTATTTCACTGACTATGATCAACTTGAAACCATGGGCTATTCGTTACAGGAAGGCCGGTTCTTTAGCCGCGATTTTCCTGCCGACAGTACTGCCATAGTTATCAATGAAGCTTTAATGAACGAATTGGGTTGGAAGGAAGCTGTTGGTAAGGAGTTGTTCGGATTTAATCGGGGAGGCAGGGTTCCTTATAAGATTGTAGGTGTTGTTAAAGATTTTCATTTTGAATCGTTGCGCAACAATGTGCGGCCAACCGCCATGTTTTTAAATACCGATGCGGCCAGCTTCCTTACCATCCGGTTTGTGAATAACCCGCGCGAAACCGTTTCGGCTATCGAAAATTTATGGAGACAGTATGCCGGCAATGAGCCGTTTGAGTATTCTTTCCTCGATCAGGATTTTGACGCGCTATTTCGAAGCGAACAACGATTGGGTAATTTGTTCACCACGTTTACTGTACTGGCCATTTTCATTGCTGCATTAGGATTGATTGGATTAGCGGCCTTTACTGCAGAAAAGCGCACGAAAGAATTGGGTATTCGCAAAGTATTAGGCGCATCGGAGATAAGCCTGGTAAACCTGCTGTCGAAAGAATTCACCAAGCTTGTTGTAATAGCGTTGGCATTCTCCATATTTCCGGCCTGGTATTTCACCTCACAGTGGCTACAGGGTTTTGCCTTCCGCATTTCGCTAAGCATTTGGGTGTTTATTGGTGCAGGTGCAGTTGCACTGGTAGTTGCCTTGTTGTGTGTGGTGTTTCAGGCGTTGCGCACAGCACGCATTAATCCGGCCAAGTCGCTGCGGTATGAATAAAAAAGCCCGAAATTCTTCGGGCTCCTGCAAGCAGATTGGAATTATTAATTGTTTAAAGTTATAAAATTTTTGATAACTATTTTTTACAATCCTCATTGTATGTTGAAGATGCATCATGAAGTCCCATCGAAATAGCCTTTTTAATATCGGCACAACCTGAACCTGTCTGAATATTATTTTTACAAACACCAATCATAAAATGAATTTCCATTTCTTCGTTTTGTGATGGATTGAAGGATAGTGTTTTCTGCAGGGCCTCAATGGCGACTTGATCATTTGCCAGATAGTAATTAGCAACACCATAGAGAAAAAATGATTCTTTGTTGTTTAGTCTGATGGATTTTGTGAGATTAGGTAATGAGGCTGCGTACTCCTTCTTTTCAACGAGTATCGCCCCTGTTAACAAATTGATTGATTCATCCTCTGGATATTTAAGGAGATACTTTTTACATTCGTTTAAGGCCTCATTCAGACAATTCTGCTCAAAGCAAATATTTACTTTGATAATTATTGCATCAGGATGATAGGGATCAGTTTCTAGAAGGTTGTCAATAATCTTGAGGGCAGTATCATTTCTCTTACTGTTGAAATGACTTTGAGCAAGTCGAATGAGTATTTCAAAATCTCGTTTATTATAGAAAAGGGCGCTATCAAAATCGATTGTGGCTTTAATAAAATCCTCTTTTTCAAAATATGCCATTCCGCGGTATTTATAGGCCATAGAATCAAGTCGGTTGGTTTTTTCTATAACGAGGGAAAAATCTTTTATAGCGGAATCATAGCTTTTAAGGTTGAGTAATGATAATCCCCTCCAAAAATAAGCTTCAAGTAAACGTGGATTGACTTCTATTGCTTTATTAAACTCGTAATAGGATTGTTGATATTGTTCTAGCCGGTTTAGATAAACGCCTTTACGAAGTAAGTATTCAGTGGCGGTGGGAAGTAATTCAATTAGCTGATCAAATGTCGCTAATACTTTTCTTTCATTGTTCTTTGAGTAATAATACTGTAGGCTATCCAGATAGACTGTTCTAATACTATCTTGTTTTTTACATATGCTTAGTTGTGCGGTTAATGAGAACGAAAGTAAAGTGAAAAGTATTACCCAGGATATTCTCTGGAATGAATTCGGTTTGGGTATCTCTCGCTTTGATGTTAGGCGCAAATACACTTAGGGATTATTTAGCCTCTGTTTCTATTGGTGTGTTTTCTGTAACAGTATTGCTATTAGTTTCCTTTTCTTTAAAGAATCGCTTCTGCATAATCAATATCGTAACCACGCCTAAAAAGATAGATGAGTCGGCAATATTAAACACGGGACTGAAAAACTCGAAATAGCGACCGCCTACAAAAGGAACCCATTCCGGCCACACAAAATCAAAAATCGGGAAGTAGAGCATGTCAATTACCTGGCCGTGAAACCAGGCTGTGGGTGCATCGGCAGGCGCATTGTTCAACAATACACCATAAAACGTACTGTCAATAACGTTTCCAACAGCGCCACCTAATATTAATCCCATGCACCATAGAAATCCGCTGTGCATATTGCGCTCAGTCATCTTCCATAAGTACCATGAAATACCAAACATGGCCCCAATGCGAAAGATCGTTAATGCCAACTTGCCAAATTCATTTTCCCATTTAATACCAAAGGCCATACCGGGGTTGAGCAGGTAGTGAATGCGGAACCATTCACCGATAACATTAATCTCTTCATGGAGGTACATATTATTGAACACAAGCATTTTTGAGGTTTGATCAATAACCACAATCATGAAGGCAAGAAGGAAGTAGCGCAAGGCGTCCATTTATTCAACTTTATTTTATAACCCGAATCAACACTTTTAGTACACTTTCATCCATATCGACTTCCGCTGCATTGGCTACATTGTCCTTTATTTCAAGACTTACCGCCTGTGTTTCGGTGCTAATATATTGCTTAAATTCTGAAATGGCTGCTGTCATGGCCTCACCGTTACGCTCCACCTCTATGGAGATTTTATCCAATACCTCAAGGCCCATGTCTTTTCGCAGGTTTTGAATCCGGTTTACAAAGTCTCGGGCAATGCCTTCGCGCTTCAGCTCATCGGTTAACGTTACATCCAGGGCAACTGTAATGCCCCCCGCACTGGCCACCGACCATCCCGGAATGTCTTCTGAGCTTATCAGCACATCGTCAAGCACCAAATCAAAACCGCTTTTACGCAATACACCAGTTTTCTCAATGGCGTTAATCTCCTCTTTGGTAAATGAATTAATTACAGCAGAAACATCCTTCATTTTAGGCCCATATTGTTTACCAAGTTTGGCAAAATTTGGTTTTACCTTCTTCACCAATAGCCCCGAGGTGTCATCAATGTATTGGATCTCCTTTACATTTACTTCTGATTTGATGATGGTTTCTACCGTTTTTACACGCTGCGCAAATTTTTCATCAAGCACCGGCAGTAAAACTTTCTGTAACGGAGTGCGTACTTTAATCTTACTGTTTTTACGGATGGAATGAACGAGGGAGCAGATGTGCTGGGCGTAGTCCATCGATTTTTCCAGCTCATCGTCCTTTCTGCTTGGCTCAGCCTTAACGAATGTAGTGTGGTGAACAGATTCCGCTTTAAGCGGAGTATTAAATTGTTTGGCCCGGTCACGGATATTATCCGTAAGGCTTTTGTACAACCACTCACTAAAGAAGGGCGCGATGGGTGACATTAATTGTGCCGTAATCATCAGGCACTCGTATAGTGTTTCATAGGCCGCCCGTTTATCTTCCGATAAGTGTGCATTTGCCTCCGCTTTAGCGACCGTGTCAGTTGAAGAGGGTTGCCAGAAACGTTTACGGTTCAGACGTACATACCAATTTGATAAATGGTCGTTGACAAAATCCTGGATAGCACGTGCAGCCCTTGTCGGTTCGTAATCGTTATAGGCTGCGGTTACTTCCTCAATCAGGTTCTGTTCTTTGGTCAGTATCCACCGATCGAGTGGCGCGAGTTTCCCGAAGGGAACATTGTTCATTTCATCCTTCACAAAGCCATCAATATTGGCATATAGTGCAAAGAATGAATAGGTATTAATAAGCGTTCCGAAAAACCTGCGTTGTGTTTCGGCAATGCCGTCAAAATCAAATTTAAGGTTGTCCCACGGTGGAGCGTTTTCAATCATGTACCACCGCACTACATCGGGCCCGTATTTTGAAAGCGTTTCAAACGGGTTCACTACGTTGCCCTTGCTCTTCGACATTTTGTTACCGGATTTATCCAGTACCAAACCATTCGAGATTACATTTTTAAACGCAACCTTGTCGAACAACATCACCGCAATGGCATGAAGGGTAAAGAACCAACCACGGGTTTGATCAACGCCCTCGGCAATAAAATCGGCCGGATAGCTTCGCTCAAAAATTTCTTTTTTTTCAAAAGGATAGTGCCATTGTGCATAGGGCATCGCGCCACTGTCGAACCACACATCAATTAAATCCGGTTCGCGGTACATGGGTTGTCCGGAATCACTTACTAAAGTAATTTCATCGACAAAGGGACGGTGCAGATCGAAGTCAGAATTTTGAATTTCGAATTTTGAATTTTGAATGCCTGCTTTCTCTGCTTTAGCAACTTCGTTCTTGAGGTGCTCCATTGAGCCGATACAGATTTCCTCTTTACCATCTTTTGTCCGCCAGATGGGTAGTGGAGTTCCCCAATAGCGTGAGCGTGATAAATTCCAATCTACCAGGTTTTCAAGCCAATTGCCAAAACGACCGGTACCGGTTGATTCTGGTTTCCAATTGATGGTTTTGTTGAGCTCAACCATGCGGTCTTTCAACGCGGTGGTTTTTATAAACCACGAGTCGAGCGGGTAATACAGTATGGGTTTATCTGTACGCCAGCAATGCGGGTAAGTGTGCTCGTACTTCTCTACTTTAAATGCCTTGTTTTCTTCTTTTAAGATGATGGAGATAATGACATCGGTGGATTTGTAATCCGGGTGCGATTCATCTTCGTCTGTATAATTTTTTACGAAGAAGTCATTTTCAGTTAATGGTTTGTGTGTTTTGATTTTATACTGTTCAACACCTTCCTTTAATTTACTTCCGATTTCTTTTATGAATTTTCCTTTGCGATCAACTGTAGGCAATTCATTGTCGGCTTCATCGCGAATCGTTAAAGGTGGAATACCATGTTGTTTCGCTACGCGAAAGTCATCGGCACCAAATGTAGGTGAGGTGTGTACCACACCGGTACCATCTTCGGTCGTTACAAAATCACCAGCCACTACCTGAAATGCTTTATCGACATTGTATAGCGGTTGGATGTAGGGCATGAGTTGTTCATAACGAATTCCCACAAGTTTTTTACCTGGAAATTCCTGAACAACTTCAAACGGAATAGTCTTATCGCCAGGCTTGTAATCGGCAAGCTTAAGGTCTTTATTTTTTTCAGAAAAATATTTTCCAACAAGATCCTTCGCCAGAACAACACTTACTGGTTTAAAGGTGTAAGGGTTGAAGGTTTTGATTTGAACGTACGTAATTTTTTCACCTACAGCCAGTGCGGTGTTGGATGGCAGTGTCCATGGTGTTGTTGTCCAGGCCAGTATAAAAAGCCCCCTCTGTCCCTCCTGCAGGGGGGATGAAAGATGTTTATATAAGAATTCAGATTTATCATCTGGGATCACCTTAAACTGCGCCACGATAGACGTGTCCTTCACATCTTTGTAACAGCCCGGTAAATTCAACTCGTGTGAACTTAAACCTGTACCGGCAGCTGGTGAATAGGGTTGAATGGTATAGCCTTTATACAGTAATCCCTTATCGTAGAATTGTTTTAGTATCCACCACAGGGTTTCAATGTATTTTGAATCGTAGGTGATGTACGGATCTTCCAGGTCCACCCAGTAACCCATTTTCAGGGTGAGGTCATCCCATTGATCTTTGTACATCATTACCGTTTCACGGCATTTCTGATTGTACTCTTCAATTGAAATTTTCTTGCCTATGTCATCTTTGGTAATGCCCAATTGCTTTTCAACCTGCAGCTCAACAGGCAGGCCGTGAGTATCCCAGCCGCCTTTGCGTTTTACCTGGTAGCCTTGCAGGGTTTTAAACCGGCAGAAAATATCTTTTACCGTACGGGCCATTACATGGTGGATGCCCGGGGTGCCGTTGGCCGAAGGCGGGCCCTCATAAAAGGTAAATGTGGGCGCACCTTCACGGTTCAGAACAGACTTCTCAAAAATCTTTTCCTTTTTCCAGAAATCGAGAATGTCGGTTGCCAGTTGGGCGTAGTTTAATCCTGTAGGTTCTTTATACTTTTCGTTCATCGCTCAAAAACAGCCTGTAGTCGTTGATTTTCAATAAAATAAGGGCGTAAAGATAGGTACGAATTGTGAATTACGCCTGCCCTCCTCAGGCAGGAATTTCGAATATTTTGAGTCTATTCCGCGGACGGATGGCGATTGCTGATCTTGATTTTGTTAAGATCAATTTCCTCGTCTTCCGTTTCCGAATAGAAACCCGGATCAACCTCTTCAATAAGCATGTGCCCTTCCTTCTGGCGTTTAGTGCGATCAAAGGTCATGATCAACGAAGGCAACAGAATAAGGTTGGTGAACATAGAAATAAACAGGGTAATGGAGGTCAGTACTCCCAAAGCAATCGTTCCACCAAATGAGGAAAATGCAAAAATGATAAACCCAGCCAGCAAGACTATGGACGTGTACACCATGCTTTTGCCAACTTCCAATATTGTTGCGCTAACCGCTACGGGTATGAAGAAATTTTTGGCGTGCAACTCCTGCCGGTATTTAGCCAGGAAGTGAATCGAGTAATCAACCGAAATACCGAACGCAATACTAAAGATTAGTACTGTACTTGGTTTTAGGGGTACACCAAAGTACCCCATCAACGATGCGGTAATCATCATAGGGATAAGATTGGGAATCAGAGCAATAATGATCATGCGCAAGTTGGCAAACAAAAAGCCCATCGTCAGCGCAATAAGGACAAAGGCAAGCAGTAAACTTCCTTTAAGGTTTGATATAAGAAACGAATTTCCTTTAATAAAAAGCGGAGTGGTTCCGGTGATTCTTACGGAAATATCTGTTCCGCTGAATAAAGTATCAATTTTTGGTTGGATAACCTGAGTGATCAGTGAATCCATTTTGTCTGAACCTATGTCGGCCACCTGAAGTGAAATGCGCATCGTTTGTAAGGTAGAATCGACAAAGGCATTAAAAAGTCCGGATGCGTCTGATTGTCCTTTCAAATATGGAAGAATAAAGTTTCGTTCTCGGTTGTCGGGTAAAGAGTAGCGTGCGGGATTGTTGTTATAAAAAGCTTGCTTGGCTGCTTTAACAAAGCTTACAATAGACACAGGTCGGGAAATGTATTTGATGGAGTCCAGGAACTGTTCAAACTCGTCCAGCTTTTGAAGATTCTTTACATCAATCACACCCCTGCGTTTTCCGGTGTTCACCACCATCTCTAAGGGCATTACACCACTAAAGTGTTCTTCAAAAAACTTTAGATCTTGTTTCTCAACGCTATTTTCGGGCAAGTCATCCACCATGAAAGAAACGGTGTGAATCCTGTACATACCGATAATTGCAAAACCAATCAGAATAATAGTAGCCGAGTAAATCAATGCCCGGTGACGATGTACCGTCAAGTCAATGCCCAGCAGAAGATTGTCTATTAATTTAAAATCAAGGTGACGAAGATGTTTGGGTGAGGGTGGGGGCATCCACGAAAACACTCCGGGAATCAAAATCAAACTCACCACAAATGTGGCCATCACATTTATACCGGCTACAATACCAAACTCACGAAGAATAGTAATGTCGGCCGTGAGCAATACCAGAAAGCCTATGGCAGTAGTAAGGTTGGTTAGGAAAGTAGCAACGCCCACTTTACGGATAACCCGTGTAATCGCGAGCATTTTATTGCCATGCGATGCGTATTCGCTGTGATATTTGTTCATCAGGTAAATGGCATTGGGAATGCCGATTACCACAATGATGGGTGGTATCATTCCGCTAAGCAGCGTGATCTTAAAACCCATCAATACAATCGTACCGATTACCCATACCACCACAATACCGATAACAATAAGGGGAAAGATCATGGCGCGGAATGAGCGGAAGAAAATCAACAGGATAATTCCGGTTACCAAAACCGATAGTGCAAGGAATGTTTTCAGTTCAGCACTTACCCGTTCGGCTATAACTGAACGAACAAAGGGCAGGCCTGCATAGTGCAGTACGATATCCGTGCTTTCTGTGAAGTGCCCTCCACGTTTAATAATTTCATTGGTAACTTCTATGCGCCTGGAGGAATTCAGAAAATCTTTATTAATAGAAATAAGAATGGCGATAGCACCATTCTCCTGATTGGTGATCTGGCCTAAATAAAATTTTTGCTTTGCGGCTTCTTTTAGCAGACTATCCAGTTCCTGCTGACTTTTTACTTTTCCAGGAAAAATATCAACCAGTTTGAATTGTTTCCGGGCAGTATCTTTCTCCATCATTTTTATTTGAGGAAGCGAGATCACATCGTTAACACCCGGTATTTGTTTTACCGAAACACAGAACTCTCGTAGCTTTTCGAAATTTTTGTACTGATAGATACTACTATCCTTTAGGCCAATGGCAACAATGCCACCATCTTCACCAAACTGCTCTTTAAATTCGGTGAAGAATAGTTGTTCCGGATCATTGGCCGGAACAGTGCCTCGAAAGTCGTAGCTCATCTCTACCTTCCGCCCATGGTAGCCCATAAAAACCGTGATCAGCGCAATGGCGATAAACAACGGTAGTCTGTACGAAATGATGAAGTGCGCAAGAGATGTCCACATAGGTAAACCGGGTAAAACAGCCTGAACGACAAGGATTCAAAGCTAATGATTTGAGTGGAAATTCGTTATGGATTTAGTATTAATGGGTCTTGCCGAAGCAGTTTGGTAAGGGTTTCGTATAGCTCCGGAAGGGCGTACTTAAATTCGGCTGGCCGCTCAAAAAAATTCTCCACAGCCACAGCAAAAAACTCATGCTCGTTGGCACAGGCATAGGCGCGTAAAAAAGATTCATCGGCATACTGGGGCAAATGACAGAGCTGGTAGGCATAGGCATCAAACTTTTCTACCAGGGCATCATCAAAAAAATCATGCTCATCGTTGTGAATGATATTCTCAAGTCGTAGCGCATGGGCCATTTCGTGCAACCCAAGGTTTACTGAATCGGTTGGATAAATGTAGCCGTCCACAAAACTTTTCCAGCTCAGCACGATGACACCGAAAGCCGGATTTACTTCTCCTTTATGAAAACGTTTGGTCAGTGATGAGTAGTAGTCGGTAGGGTAAATCAGTATTTTAGAAAAGTGCTGTAAGTATACGCGGGGCAAGCCGAAGGTAAGCTGAACAGCACACGCCCCTACCATAACTTTCATTTCATCCGTAATAGCCTCGAACTGACGCGGAATAAATTTTTTAGACAAAATGAAGGTTAACAACTTTTGCTCGAAGGTATGTTGTTGTGAAGGATTCAACTTGTTGTAATAAGGAAAGTACTTTACCAGTGTTTCCTTATACGTTTGTGGGAAAGGAAGAATGGCGGAGCGAATCGGTGCAGCTCTTCTGCCGGCTTCTTCATAAGCGGCTTCTAATTGATGACGGTAGTACGTTGCAACGATTACGAAGCCAACTACTAGTATGAAAAAAAACATAAAGACTAAATCCTTTTCAGGATGTTATTGATGGAGCACGCCTCGGTTAAGGTTGTCTTCAGCGAGGTAATGGCAACGCGTTCCTGTTCCATGGTGTCGCGGTGGCGAATGGTCACCGTATTATCCTGAAGCGTTTGGTGATCTACCGTTACACAGTACGGTGTGCCGATGGCATCCTGCCTTCTGTAACGTTTACCAATGGCATCTTTTTCCTCATAAAAGCAACGAACATGAAATTTCAGCTCGTTCATTATCTCCATGGCCTTTTCAGGTAGTCCGTCTTTTTTGGTTAGCGGAAGAATGGCCACTTTGTTTGGTGCCAGTGGTGCGGGTATGCGCAACACCACACGTTCGCTGCCGTCAGCCAGTTTTTCTTCCTGGTAGGATTTTGACAAAACCGCAAGGAACATACGATCCAACCCAATGGATGTTTCCACTACATAGGGAATGAAGTTTTGATTGTCTTCCGGATCGAAGTATTGAAGTTTTTTTCCTGAATATTTTTCGTGGTTTTTTAAATCGAAATCGGTGCGTGAGTGAATGCCTTCCAGTTCGCGGAAGCCCATGGGAAAATTGAACTGGATATCACATGCCGCATTGGCGTAGTGGGCCAGATTGAGGTGATCGTGGAAACGGTAGTTGGATTCGCCTAAGCCAAGGGCATTATGCCACTTCATTCTTTTCTCTTTCCAGAATTCATACCACTTCATTTCTTCACCCGGCTTCACAAAAAACTGCATCTCCATTTGCTCAAACTCACGCATGCGAAAGATGAACTGGCGCGCTACAATTTCGTTACGAAACGCTTTTCCTATTTGCGCAATGCCAAAAGGTATTTTCATTCTTCCGGTTTTTTGCACATTAAGGAAGTTCACAAAAATGCCTTGGGCGGTTTCCGGTCTCAAATAAATCTTATTCGTGTCATCAGCCAATGAACCCATTTCAGTTGAGAACATCAGGTTAAACTGGCGCACATCAGTCCAGTTGCGTGAACCAGAAATAGGGTCGGCAATTTCAAGGTCAATGATGAGTTGCTTCAGGGCTTCCATATTTCCTGAGCCCATCGCATCTTTTAACTTTTCATTTACCTCATCAATCTTCTTTTGGTTTTCAAGCACCCGTGTATTGGTACTTATAAACATGGCACGATCAAAGTTTTCAAAGCGTTTAGCAGCCTTCTCAACCTCTTTTTCTATTTTCTCCTCCAGCTTTTCAATGTACCCTTCAATTAGTTGGTCGGCCCGGTAGCGTTTTTTGGAATCCTTGTTGTCGATCATCGGATCGTTAAAGGCATCCACGTGGCCGGAGGCTTTCCAGGTAGTGGGGTGCATAAAAATGGCGGCATCAATACCCACAATATTTTCGTGAAGCATGGTCATAAACTTCCACCAGTACTCTTTTATATTGTTCTTCAGCTCAGCACCGTTTTGACCATAGTCGTAAACGGCACTTAACCCATCATAAATTTCACTGGAGGGAAAAATAAACCCATACTCCTTGGCATGGGCAATCACATTCTTAAAAAGGTTGTCTTCCTGATTCGCCATAAGGCGCAAATATAAGACTTGCCAGACGATTAACGGATTTCTTCGGGAATCTAAAGTTAAATGGGTAAGGTTACAATAAAGGTGCTGCCTTTACGGGGTTGAGAATAAACATGAACGGAACCCGCTAACTTGTTAATAGTTTCTTTAACAATGTATAATCCCAACCCGGATCCTTGTGATGTTTCGTTGCCCCGATAAAACATTTCGAATACATTTTTCTGTATTTCAGGTGCAATACCCTGTCCGTTATCTTCAACGTGCAGGGAGAAGGAAGTGCCGATGGCGTGCTGGTAAATCCTGATGTACTTATTTTCTTTACGTGGATCATGGTAACGAATAGCATTGGAAATCAAGTTTGACAAAACCATGTGAAGTCTTTTACTGTCGTTTTGGATAATCAGATCCTGGGGAATTTCATTGATGAACGTGATGGATTGTGCTTCGGGACTAAACATCAGCGATTCCCAGATTTCCTGCGTAAGTTCATAAACATTTACCTGTTCGCGTGTTATTTGCATCCGGTTATTACGTGAATAGTCGGTAATGTCTTTGATAAACTTATCCAAGGCATTTACCCGGTGCGTCATCATATTCAGGTAACGGTTTACTTCAGCCGGATTGGGATTGTTTTTTGCCAGATTAATCAATCCGGTTACGGAAGAAAGGGGTGCACGTAAATCGTGTGAGGTGCTGTAGACAAAACGGTCAAGTTCCTCGTTGAGTTTTTTCAACATGCGGTTGCTGTTAACCAACTCGCGGCCGTTATGGTGATTTAAACTAATCAGCAGGTAAATGGCCAGAATGGAAGTGGGAAGAGCTACGGCAAAGTTAACCATGAAGTTTGCCATGAGCTGATCTTCGGAGTACATACGCTTGGGAAGAATTGAAAAATCAGCAAAGTAGGCTAATACAAATAGAGTATACGTAAGGGCTGCAAGGTTTACAGCAATTACCCGTTGTTTGTAATTAAAAACGGCAAATGCTCCAAGGGCTATGGGTAAAAACAGAATGTAGGCTCCTGTATTCGGGGCTTCGCTGGAAGCAAAGAGATACACTACAAAATTAAGGGTAGGAAAGATGATGTAGTAAGCTGTGCAATGGTTACCCTTGCGATGCATAATGATAGCAAGGGAAAGCATGGCAATGCAAAACAAGTATACTATCGTTGAGGGATAAACATTCCAGCTGAAATCTAAGGCCATATACATACTGCAGACCAGGATAGCAATTAATGCAAAGTGCCCGGAGAGTATTACCTGACGGTATTCCATCCAGGATTCGATGTAATTCTTTTTGCCTATGATCAGGTTGCGAATAGCTTTCTTCATTTTCACTTAAATCAACTCACAAAAATAGGCTGGTAGCCGGCAGGCAATATTTGCTTCTTAAGCTGGATATGCTCGATGCAAGATTTTCTCTCGGTTTTTAGAATTTCAGCTGTGGATGGACGGATCGCTAATCAGAAGATTGGTTTTTGAATCAGGTAAGCGGTAGATTAATTTGAAAATGAGTGCCCCTACCAAATTCTGATTTAACAGTAATTTGGCCACCCATTTTTTTTATGGTTTCACGGGCAATATAAAGGCCCAAGCCTGACCCTTTTGAGTTTTCGGAAGCCCGGTAAAACATATTAAAAACCTTTGGCAAATGATCCGGCTGTATACCAATCCCATTATCTTCTACATCAATTTGGTAATGTTGGTTTTGTTGATTTGCGCTTACCTGAACATAGCGCTCTTCTTTATGTCTATCATGATATTTCAAGGCATTGGCAATGAGGTTGTTGAGGATAATCCGTAGCCTTATTTTATCGGTAACTAATTCGAGGTTTGAGGGTATGTCGGTTTTTATTTTTACGGATGAGACCTCGTCAGCAAAACGAAGGCTATCCATTACCTCCTGCATTAGCTCAAGCAGGTTTACCTTTTCCTTAATGCTTTCTAGTCTGGCGTTACGAGAATAATCAATGATATCACGGATAAATTTTTCCAATGCATCAATGCGGCCGCGCATCATGGTCAGGTAGGTTTTGATTTCTTCCGGACGTTCAGCCATTTCTGCTAACCCCACGAGGCCCACCACCGAACTTAAAGGTGCGCGCAAATCGTGTGAAACACTATAAACAAAACGATCAAGCTCAGCATTACTTTGTTTCAGCTCTGCTGTGAGGTTCATCAGCCGGCTTTCATTTTCGCGAAGCGATTTCTCAGCATGATGATTGAGGTTTATCAGAAAGTAGACGATCAGCACAGAAACGGTTAGGGCAACTGTAAAATTAATCAGGAAGTACAATTCATCTGTTGCATCGACTCCTTCAATTTTTGGTAGTATTGAAAATTCTGACAGGTAAGAAAGCAGGAAAAGCACCAGGCTAATCAAAACACATCCAAGCCCCAGGTACCAATCTTTGTACGTAAAGAGTGCCATAGCTGCTAATGAAACGGGCAAGAAGAAAATATAGACCCCGCTGGCTGCAGGCTCAGAGGAAGCGAATAGATAAATAATGAAATTTGAAAGTAAAATGCACAGCAATGTGGCTTCCCGATATAACTTTTTTCTGTTTAGCCAGAATGTGGAAATGCCAACTATTGAAATAACAGAGTATAGCGGGATGTTTCGGTAGATGGCATAAATAATATCAATGGCTACATAGGTAATTCCAACAGCCATCAACACCAAAGCAATTTGCCCGCGAAGCATGGCTTGTTTATACAGCTTAATGGATGGAATAGCCTCCTTTCCAATGATAAATCTTCGCAATGATCCTGAGCGCATAATCCTCCTGAGGTATGAGGAAATCAGAAAATCTGATTTCTATTGGATAAAAATAGATAACTTATTGGCTCTTTAGCTATGCTGTTTAGAAAAATAGGTTTGGCCATTGCGTTTTCTCCCCGTGCGGAGGCCTTGTTAGCGGAAACCGTTCGCCTTAAAAATTTATGGCGTGCGGAATTAGTGTTGATTCATGTGGGGCAACATGGGCAGGCAGAGCAAAAGGTTTTAGAGGCCTTACTGGGCCGACACAACTTAACTAGCCAGGCGGTAACCGTTTGCTGGCGAAGCGGAAAGCCAAGTGAGCAAATTTTAAAGGCTTGTCAGGAAGAGGGTGTTGATTTATTGGTGGCAGGCGCGTTGCAGCAGGAGGGGTTGGTTCAACATTATGTTGGATCCATTGCACGCAGAATTTTACGGAAGGCTAATTGTTCTGTGCTTACCCTTGTTCAGCCATCCGTTAACCCTAAGCCCTTCGACAATATTGTTGTGAGTGCGGATGATCATGAAACGGTACACGACACGCTGACTATTGCCTGCCGGTTGGCCTTGAAAGAAAAATCAAAGTGGTTACATGTAGCCCGCGAAGTAAAATTGTTTGGCTTAACCATGTCATCGGTCGACCAGGTTACTGAGGAGGAGTACACACAATTACGGAATACTTTAATTGAAACGGAAGTTGATAACGTTCAGCGTTTGTTGGGTAAGATTAACCACGAAGGTTTAAAAATCAACATTAGGATACTGGCCGGTAAATCGGGCTTTGAAATAGCGCAGTTTGCCAAACGCAAGCAAGCCGACTTACTGATTGTTCCGGCTCCGCCAAAAAGACTAAGGTTATTGGACCGGATTTTCCCTCATGACCTCGAGTATATTTTTGCTGACTTGCCGTGCAATGTTTTGGTGGTATCATCCCCTACCGGAAAGGAGCGTAAACATGGGTAAGATTAGTCATACTGAAGTTGTGCAACTCTTGCTCCAATTAAGCGTAATGCTATTTGTAGGTAGGTTCTTTGCTGAAGTTGCACGAAAGTTTAAGCAACCGGCTGTAATCGGTGAGATCGTTGCCGGAGTTTTGTTGGGCCCAACCATTCTGGGTATGCTAAAACCCGATTGGTTTCTTATTTTATTTCCGGTTGGCAGTTCATCGGGTATTGTGCTGGCAGGAATTGTGCAGGTTGCCGTTGTCATGTTGCTGTTTATAGCTGGCCTTGAAGTTGATCTTAAAGTTGTTTGGCAACAAGGCAAGCAAGCCGTTTTCACCAGTTTGATGGGATTATTGATCCCGTTTGGCATTGGATTTATTTTCCCCTATTTCTTAACCGATTTCTTTGGCTATGCCAATGAGGGTGAACGAATAGTGTTTGCCTTATTTATGGGCACAGCCATGGCCATTTCAGCGTTGCCGGTTATTGTTCGTATACTGATGGATCTGAATTTGTTCAAGTCCCGAATTGGTTTGTTGGTTGTGGCATCCGCTATGGTGGATGATATTATCGGTTGGCTTATTTTCTCTGTTATCCTGGGTATGATCGGTCGGCAGGCCGATATTTCTTTGGTAAACACCATATTGCTTACGGTTGGTTTTGCTGTTTTTATGCTCACGATTGGGCGAGGAGTTCTTAACCGTGCATTGCCTTGGGCAAATAAGCGCATGGCATGGCCCGGGGGTGTGCTGGCGTTATCGTTAGCCCTATGTTTTATGGGTGCAGCTTTTACTGAGTACATAGGCATTCACGCAATTTTCGGAGCCTTTATTATCGGTGTTGCGTTGGGTGATTCAGAACATTTTTCAGAGCGCGCAAAAGAAATTGTTCATCAGTTTATCAATAACATTTTTGCTCCTTTGTTTTTCGTTTCGATTGGCCTTCGGGTTAATTTCATAGCCAACTTTGATCTGCTGCTAACGATTGTCATTTTAGTGATAGCCTTTGCCGGTAAAATTATTGGAAGTGGCTTGGGCGCTCGCCTTGGTGGCTTTAGCTGGAAAGAATCGCTTGCGGCCGGCTTTGGTATGAATGCCCGTGGAGCGATGGAAATTATTCTTGGCCTGATTGCGCTTGAAAATGGTTTGATCAATGAAAAGGTTTTCGTTTCATTGGTCATCATGGCACTTGTCACCAGCATGACCAGCGGGCCATTGATGAAATGGAGTTTAAGCCGAAAATGGAAAACCTAGACGGCTTAGTTGAAGCCTTTTTTCTTTAAATGCATCTCGGTCAGCGGAATTACAGCTATTAGACCCACCACCAAAAATCCGGATGACCACAGTATAGACTGTGCCAAGGGCATCAACGAATAGGTTACCAACTGAACAACACAAGTAAGAACCGAAACGATAAGAAATGCATGCGTACAATAGAGGTTGGCACAATCCCAAGCTTCCTGACTTCGCATTGACCGGGGTGTGCGGTAACCGTAAACAGGATTTATTTTCTTTGGTGGGAAACGCTTGAAAATATACGACAGTACGACCATCAAAGGCCCCAGCATAAGATGGATGTAAAGCAACTTCATTATAGATAATTAAATTGATTTAGCCCGTTCCCAATATACATCCATTTCTTCCAACGTCATTTCACCCAGTTTCTTTCCATCCCTGGCAGATTCACGTTCTAAAAATTGAAAACGCTTGATGAATTTTTTATTGGTTCGCTCAAGAGCTTCTTCCGGGTCGATGTTGATAAAGCGCGCATAGTTCACTAAAGAAAAAAGCAGGTCACCAAATTCAGCCGTAGCCTTTCCTCGATCAATTTTATCAGGTTCAAGCGCATTAAATTCCGCTTTAAATTCCTGCATTTCTTCCTCCACTTTTTCCCAAACCTGTTCTTTCTTTTCCCAGTCGAACCCAACACCCCGGGCCTTGTCCTGAATGCGAATAGCCTTCACCATGGCCGGCAGTGATTTAGGCACACCTTCCAATACTGATTTGTTTCCGGTGTTGAGTTTAATTTTCTCCCAGTTGGCTTTTACGGTTTCTTCATCGTTCGCAACCACATCACCGTACACATGCGGATGACGCTCCACCAGTTTATCGCAAATGCTGTTCAACACATCGGCTATATCAAACACACCTTTTTCGGAGGCAATACGCGCATAAAAAACATTGTGCAACATCAGGTCACCCAATTCTTTTTTTATTTCATGCAGGTTTCCATCCAAAATGGAATCCGAGAGTTCGTAGGTCTCTTCAATGGTCAGGTGACGAAGACTTTCCAGCGTTTGTTTTTTATCCCAAGGACAGTTTTCCCGAAGCTCATCCATAATGGTAAGCAGACGATCAAATGCCTTTACCTTGGCTTCACGGTTAGGATCGGGCGCGGAAAGTTGTTTTTTCATATACTAGAACTAAATAGCTTTTTAGGCTGTTGATAATCTGTTGAGTAACTTTGCCACAAGTTACGTTTCCATCATCAATCTAAATCGTAAATCTGAATTCAAGTTATGATTGTTCTTCTGCTGACCATAGGCGTGCTCGCACTTTTCTTTATCCTGATGTCGGTTCGACTTATTTTTTTAAAAAACGGAGAATTTAAAGGAACATGTGCATCGCAGAGTCCGTTTTTGAATAAGGAGGGTGAAGCGTGTGGCTTTTGCGGTAAAACCATTACGGCAAATGATCCTGCCTGTGGCGATCCGAAAGGACATTCCGAAGCTTTCCCGGAAGTAAAAAGGGCCTGATCTTGAAATCCATATCTTTGAAATTGTATTAATTCCTGTTACGCTGTGGCGCTTATCAAATCTATTTCCGGTTTCCGTGGTACCCTTGGTGGTAATCCCGGTGACAACCTTACTCCAGTTGATATTGTAAAATTTGCGGCTGCTTTTGGCACGTGGGTTATCTCCCGCAAGGGAAAAAAAATTGTGATTGGGCGTGATGCCCGAATTTCAGGTGAGATGGTAAGCACGCTGGTTTGCTCCACCCTTCAGGCATTGGGATTGGATGTTATTGACCTTGGTCTTTCCACTACACCTACTGTTGAAATTGCTGTACCGCTTGAAAAAGCCGGAGGAGGAATTATCCTCACGGCCAGTCACAACCCGGCTCAATGGAATGCCCTGAAGCTGCTCAATGAAAAAGGGGAGTTTATTTCCGCGGCTGATGGCGCTGCCGTATTGCATCTTGCAGAAGCCGATAACTTTTCTTTTGCTGAGGTAGGTAAACTCGGCAAGTACACACACAACGATTTGTATATCAAAAAGCACATCGACTTGATTTTGAAAAGCAAGTGGGTAGATGTGAAGGCAATAAAAAAAGCAAAGCTTACAATTGCTGTGGATGCCGTCAATTCAACCGGGGGAATTTCGGTGCCACCATTATTGAAAAGACTGGGTGTGAAAAAAGTAGTGGAATTGTATTGTGAACCCAATGGAAAGTTTCCGCATAATCCAGAACCACTTCCGGAGAACATTAAGGCAATTTGTTCAGCTGTTAAAAAAAATAAATGCGATTTGGGCATCGTGGTAGATCCGGATGTTGACCGTCTTGCTTTAGTGCAGGAAGATGGTAAACCGTTTGGTGAAGAATACACGTTGGTGGCGGTTGCCGATTATATTTTAAAAAAGAAAAAGGGAAACACTGTTTCCAATCTTTCTTCAACCCGGGCGTTACGTGATGTAACGGAGAAAGCAGGAGGTAAATACACGGCTGCTTCGGTGGGTGAAGTAAATGTGGTGCAGGTGATGAAGGAAACGAAGGCCATCATTGGCGGTGAAGGAAATGGTGGTGTTATTTTTCCTGAGCTGCATTATGGCCGCGATGCATTGATGGGCATTGCATTATTTTTAACACATCTGGCAAATTCGGGAATGAAAGCTTCCGCCTTGCGCAAAACCTATCCGGATTATTTCATATCTAAAAATAAAATCGAGCTCACACCGGGTATAAATGTAGATGCAGTATTGGAAGCTGTTCAAAAGAAGTACATGCACGAAAAGATCAACACGGCTGATGGCGTAAAGATCGACTTTGAGTCAACAAAAGAGTGGGTGCATTTACGTAAGTCCAACACAGAGCCAATTATTCGTATTTATGCAGAATCGCGGGATGCTAAAATGGCTGACACCTTAGCAAAAAGGATTATGGATGATATCCAGCGTTTGATCACGAAATAAGCTTAAGGCGATAATGATTTTTATCATCAACCTGGAAGTGACAGGTTGAATGTGATTTTCGTTATTTTTGCTCCGTAATCGTTTGAAAAATGCACATTTACCTCGATAACGCGGCCACCACCCCCCTCGACCCGGAAGTGTTTGAAGCCATGAAGCCCTTCATGCTTGAAGATTTTGGAAACCCATCTTCTACACACGCCCACGGGCGTAAGGTGCGTGCGGCCATCGAGTCGGCACGCAAAAAGGTTGCTGAGTTGCTGAATTGCTCCCCGGGCGAGATCATTTTTACCTCTGGGGGTACAGAAGCCGACAATGCTATTTTGGTATGTGCTGCGGAAACGTATAACATCAAGCATATTATTTCATCTCCAATCGAACACCATGCGGTAACGCATACGCTTGAAAATCTGACAGACCATGGTAAGGCTGGGTTGCACATGGTTAAACTCGATGAGAAGGGCCATGTTGACCTCAACGACCTGGAAGCGTTATTGAAAAAATTTCCCAACGCCATGGTTTCCTTGATGCACGCCAATAACGAGATCGGTAATCTGCTGGACATTAACCGTGTTGGTGAATTGTGTGAAGCCAATGGAGCTTTCTTCCATTCGGACACCGTGCAGACCGTAGGGCATTATCGCCACGACATGCGCTCGTTGAAAGTGTGCGGTATGACAGCCGGTGCACATAAATTCCATGGCCCCAAAGGCGCAGGCTTCATGTACATCCGTAAGGATAAAAAAATTCATTCCTTCATTCATGGTGGTGCACAGGAGCGCAACATGCGTGGCGGAACAGAAAATGTTTACGGTATTATCGGATTGGCAAAAGCATTGGAAATTGCTTACCGCGAAATGGATGAGCATGTGCGCCATATCACGGCTTTAAAATCGCGCATGATCGAAAAACTGAAGGAAAATATTCCAGGCGTTATGTTCAATGGCGACTCTGCTAATCTTGAGCGAAGCCTGTATACCGTATTGAATGTAAGCTTGCCGGAAGCCGATGACAGCAGTATGCTGTTGTTCAATCTCGACCTTAAAGGTATATCTGCTTCAGGAGGAAGTGCATGCTCAAGTGGAGCAACACAAGGCTCGCACGTGTTGGCTGCACTTTACCCGCAATCAAAGCGAGCGGCTGTGCGTTTCTCTTTCAGTAAATACAATACCACAGAGGAAATCGATTTTGCAGTGCACGAGTTAGCAGAACTTTATCGTGTTTCTGTATACTAAAAAAGTGACCGTTTCCGGTCAGGGTTGTTCGATTTCGAATGCATGCACAGCCAGAAAGTATCTTAAAGTGCTAAAAATTCTAAGGTTTTGCTTGGCTTGGTAATTGACTGGCATCCCCTTGTAAATTTTATCCCGGATAAGCCATGCTTAAAAATTACCTGACCGTAGCCATTCGAAATTTTTTACGCCAGCATCTTTTTTCGTTTATAAATGTAGTGGGGTTAGCCACCGGCTTGGTGTGTTCCTTGCTCATTTACTTGTGGGTTTCCGATGAGGTAAATAAAGACCGTTTCCATGCCGATATCGATCACATTTACCATGTGGTGCTTAACCTGCGCAATCCTGAAGGTACTATAACCTGGGCGGTTACACCCGGCCCGTTGGCCGAAGAGATTAAAAATAATATCCCCGAAATTGAATTTGTTGCCCCCCTTGCAGACGATGGCCCACGATTAATACAGGTTGATGAAAAAAGTTATTTACCAAACGGTTATTTCACGTACCCTGATTTCTTTAACATATTCAGTTTCAAAATTATTGAAGGTAATGCAATCAACCCTTTACCTGATGCCGGCTCCATTGCGTTAACCAAAAGCCTGGCGCAAAAACTTTTTGGTGATGAATCAGCTTTGGGTAAATCTGTAAAGCTGCGTTCAGAAAACGACCTTATCGTTACGGCCATTATAGAGGATGCACCGGCCAGCTCAAGCTTACAGTTTGAGTTTATTGCCCATTTTGACGTGCATAAAAAGTACCGGATACAAGATTGGGGCAACAGTGATTACCCACTCTTCCTGAAATTTCAAGAGGGCGAATTCAGCGCTGCTGAAACACAACAAAAGATACATAACCACCTGGTAAAGGTGCTTGAGTTAAATGAAGAAAGCGTTAGTCGTTTTCAATACTACCTCCAACCTTTTGCCGATAGGTACTTATACTCTTCGTTTGAAAATGGTTACCCGGTAAGTGGCCGAATAAAGTATGTGAAAATATTTTCGGTGGTTGCTGTATTTATTCTGGTTGTTGCGTGTATCAACTTTATGAATTTGGCAACGGCCCGTGCAGCTATTCGCAATAAAGAGATAGGTGTAAGAAAAGTAATTGGTGCGCAGCGCGGGGTGTTGGTTGCTCAATTTATTACGGAATCAATTCTGGTTGCTGCACTTTCCATGATCGTGGCGATAATTGTTGTGGAGCTTACACTGCCCATGTTCAACTATTTGGTATCAAAACAAATCGTTATACGGTACGGTCAACCTGCATTTTATATTCCTGCAACCCTTATTGTGCTCGGCACAGGCGTGTTGGCTGGTAGCTATCCAGCTTTGGTTTTATCTGGCGTTAACCCTGTTAAGGCATTAAAAGGCACACTGGTTTCTGCAGCACAAGGGGCATTATTACGCAAGACACTTGTGGTTTTTCAGTTTTCAATTTCGGTAATCCTCATCGTTAGCTCCCTGGTAATTTTTAAACAGGTAGAATTTATCCAATCAAAAAACCTAGGATACAATAAGGAAAACGTAATGGTAATACCCGGCAGGGGCATTAAAGATTTTGAAGTTTTTAAGCATCAACTTAGCGAAGTACCCGGTGTAGCCCAAGTAGCGCTGGCCAATGAAAATATTACGCACGTTAATAACCAAAACAGCTCATTTGTTTGGAAAGGGAAAGCGGAAGACAGCCGTATTTATGTGCGTACAATGGTAGTGGGTTATGATTTCATTGAAACTATGGGGCTTAACCTAATAGAAGGTCGGTCATTCAATCCTGCTTTTAACGATACCGCTAACGTGATAGTCAACCGTACACTTGCTAACCTGATGAGCGATAACCCGCTTGGTTTGGAAACCAACCAATGGGGCAAGCAAGGCAAAGTGGTAGGCATTGTGGAAGATTTTCACATCCGGTCGATGAGTGAAAGCATGGATCCGATTGTGATTATGTGCTTACCGGATTGGGCGGGCCGCTTTTATGTTCGGGTTGAGGGTGATAAAACCCAGTCTGCAATTGAGGGTATTGAGCAACTTTGGAAAAAGTCCAGCCCTGATTTTCCTCTGGCCTATACATTTTTGGATGATGCCTTTAATAAAATCTATAAGGAAGAACAGGTGATCAGCAAGCTTTCCGTAGGTTTCACCTTTATGGCCATCTTAATTTCAATGCTGGGGTTGCTTGGCCTGGCGTCTTATTCAACCGAACGAAAGAAGAAGGAAATAAGCATCCGCAAAGTGCTTGGGGCATCGGTGCCCAACCTGATTGTATTTATGAGTACTGAGTTTTTTATGCTCACCCTTGTGGCATTGGCAGTAGGTTGCCCGGTGGCCTATTATTTAATGAGCGAATTCCTGGCCGGTTATGCCTATCATACTACCATTTCATACATCATATTTATTGTTACGGCTGCAGGGCTGTTAACCATAACGCTTGGTGTAATTTTGTTCCAGGTGAGCAGTGCCGCGCTAACCAACCCTGTTGATAACCTTCGCAATGAATAGCAAATGTTATTTATGCAGAATGTTTGGAGGCACGAACGTTTTAAGATTGTACAGCATACACGTTGCTTCCAAACCGCTTGATAATTTCCTGCTCTAAAGCTTCACGGTTATCGGGGTGTGCAATGCGCATTAACTCATAAGCACGCTGACGTAAGTTTTTACCATACAGATAAGCCACACCGTATTCCGTTACCACGTAATGCATGTGTGCGCGTGTAGTTACTACACCCGCCCCCTGTTTCAGGTAAGGAACAATCTTAGAAGCACCTTTTTTGGTTGCAGAACCCATGGCGATAATGGGCTTGCCGCCTTCTGATAATGAAGCGCCCCTTATAAAATCCATTTGCCCGCCTACACCCGAGTATTGATAAGTGCCAATTGAATCAGCACACACTTGTCCGGTAATATCAATTTCAATAGCACTGTTAATAGCCACTACTTTCGGGTTGGTGCGGATGATCCGACCATCATTAACATACTCAGCTTCCAGGAAAGCAAATTGTGGATTGTCATCTACAAATGAATACAGATCACGTGAGCCAATGGCAAAGGAAGTTACGGTTTTACCCCGGTGCTTCTTTTTATATTTATTGGTAATCACACCCTTTTTCATCAGGTCAATCACACCATTCGAAAACATTTCAGTATGAACGCCAAGGTCTTTGCAGTGTGTTAAACTTTCCAATACGGCATCGGGGATTGCGCCTATACCCATTTGTAGTGTGCTACGATCTTCCACCAACTCGGCTACATACTTTCCAATGGTGCGGTCGCAATCGGTAATTTGTGCTGCATAATTAACCTCGGGCAGGTTGTCGTCTGTTTCTACCAGCGTATGTATCTGATGGATATCAATAAAGCCATCACCATGCGTACGGGGCATGTTGGGGTTTACCTGGGCAATAATGTGCTTGGCATGCTTGGCTGCTGCCCGGGCCACATCAACGGAAACTCCAAGAGAACACAATCCGTGTTTATCCGGTGGGGATATGTGTAAAAGGGCTACGTCAAGCGGAAGGATATTCTTTTCAAACAATCGCGAAATCTCACTTAGGAATATTGGAATGTAATTTCCCCGACCATCGTTAATGGCGCCCCGAATGTTTTCAGACACAAACAGCGAATTGATATAGAAACTTTCTGCATACTCTGGTTTGGCGAGTTCCAGTTCACCCAGCGTACTCACGGCCACCAGTTCAACATTTTTTAATTCATGGGCGCGTTTGGCCAATGCTTTTAACAAGAACTGCGGAGTAGCAGCGCTGCCATGCACAAAAACACGATTGCCCGATTGAATTATTTTTACAGCTTCGCGGGCCGATACAATTTTGGGATACATAAATACAAGATTTTGATACTACAAATAACAGTATAAGTTACTACGTTGCTACTGATTTACATCAGTTATTTCTCTAATTTTAGTCGCGATGAGCAGTTCGGTATCGTTTGCAGGATCAGGAAATTTAGCGTGGCATCTGGCGCCAGCGTTGGATAATGCCGGTTACTCCGTGCGTGAGGTATACAGCAGAAATCCTGCTCATGCTGCTGCCCTGGTTGAACGCCTTTATGAAGCGGAAGTAAAAGCAACACTGGATTTCTCAACCAGTGATTCGCGCATTTTTATTATTGCCGTATCGGATGATGCTATTGAAGAGGTTGCCCGGGAAATTATTTTACCCGATGATGCCATTTTGGTTCATACTTCCGGCAGTCAGCCGTTAAGTAAATTGGGCTATGCCGCCACACCGGATATTGGAGTATTCTATCCGCTGCAAACATTTAGTAAAGCACGAAAGCTGGAGTTTAAGGATGTACCGATTTTTATTGAGAGTGAATCGGAAGCCGTAGAGAAGGCTTTGCTTAAAATGGGTCATGCCATTTCCCGACAGGTATTCAGCATTGATTCAGAAAGGCGGAAAGCCCTACATATAGCGGCAGTCTTTGCCTCCAACTTCACTAACCACATGTTGCGCATTTCCAAACAAGTGGCCGATGAAAATGACATTGATTTTGATTGGCTGAAACCATTAATAGCTGAAGCCCTTAACAAGAGCCTGGCTATCGGGCCGGAGCTTGCGCAAACGGGTCCTGCTAAACGAGGTGACCTTGAAACACTGGACAGGCATATGGCCTTCTTACAACAGGATGAAAAACTCGCAGAGTTGTACCGGGTGATCAGTCAGCATATTGTTGACAGTGTTGAATAATATTTGGCCCAGGTAATTGTCTACACAGTCTTGATGCATGTAAATTTTTAAAAACCAACATTTTGGCTATTCACTCTGCTTGGTTGAATGTCTGAATGGTTGAAGTTTTTTGTACGTAAGCGATCGCCACAGCCACTCCAGCGGACCGAAGCGAAAGTAGGATAACCATATGGGGCTGGCAATCAACTGGAAGAGCCATATTGAAAAAACAACATAATAGAGTTCATAGCGTTGTAACTGTCCGTATAGCGAAAATCCAACACCGGTAAAGACAATAGCGCAAATTACCGACTGCATGATGTAATTGGTTAGCGCCATTTTGCCAACCGCTGCCAGTGCCTTTTTCAGGAATGTAAGAAAAGATGATTTACAAAAAATCATAACAACACCAATGTGTCCAAAGGCCATGGCAATTCTTCCGAATGGGTAAGTCAAATTTGCTTTTAATTGAGCAGGAACGGAAAAATTATCATTCAGTACTAGAATTGTCTCATAGTAATTCACGGAAAGGCCTATACCATAGCCCACCAAAATCATTACCAGGTAGGCTTTAAAGGAAAGACCTGCAGTAATTACATTCAATTTATATAAGGCTATGCCCAATAGCATCATGGGTAATACGTCCCACGGGTTGTAGTCATAATTAAAAACAGTTTGCACCATGCGGTTTATTGTGGCCAGGTGCATGACAAGGCCAAAGTATCCTTGCTGCATACTCTCCACATTTTTCTGCATCGCCTTTTCATCGGGCTTCATGTTGTTGATCACACCCTCCCAGGCTTCCTTTCCTTCTTTAATATTTTCCGGGATGGAGTCTGCATGAATTTTTTCAGCTTGTTGAAATTTTTCATAATTCCCCATGTGCTTGGAATATTGATAACCCTGCAAACCGAAACCACATAGTGTAAGAAAGGCGGCCATCAATATTAATTTTTGTGGTGATGTTTTACGGAAGGGGAAGAGAAACAAACCAAAAAGACCATAGGCAAAGAGAATTTCACCTGGCCATAGAATTAAGTAGGCATGGATGATACCAAATAAAATCAACCAAAGAGTTCTTCGGTAGTAAATATCAGCCACTTCAATTCCTCCACCCCGTTCTTCCATTCGGGATGTCATCAATACCATGCCCACACCAAATAACATGGAGAACATTGCGCGCATGGTACCTTCAAAAAGCATATTGTTTATTATCCAAACGCGAAGATTCCATCCCTCCGATCCGCCCATCACAGAAGGATCAGCGTATGCACTAAACACAAGGCCAAAGCCGGCAATATTCATTAGCAAAATTCCGCAAAGGGCAACTCCGCGTAATACATCCAGGGCATTAATCCGTTCAGAAGAATTAACAGGGCCCAGGGTTGGGGTCATACTCATTGGGGTAGGTTTTCTATCGAAGTTGGTAATAATTCGACAGATATACACAATAAAAATAGCGATAGCCTGAAAGGCCAGATTAAGGAATCAAACACTCAATAATTAATTTCTACAATTTTCTTGTTCTGCAGTTTATGCATGGGCTTGGGTACAATGGCCAAAATCTCTTCTTTCAGTGTTTTAATCAGTTTTGTTTTAAGGTGATCGCGATGCGTTACCAGGCTTACCTCACGTGCCGGGCTTGGTTCTTTCAGTCGTTTTACCTGGTTCAATTGGGCTTTATTGAATTCCATCACAGCCAATTCGGGTAAAATGGTTATGCCATCACTTTTATCTACCATCCTTTTTAGGGTTTCAATATTGCCGGTTTCGTATTTAAAGTGGAGGTCGGAATACTTACGTAGTTCGCACAGGTTTAAAACCTGTGACCTGAAGCAATGTCCTTCTTCCAATAACCAAAGTTGGCTGGGGTCGATTTCAGAGGGTAACACATACTTCTTATTGTTGTGCAACACATTTTTTTTAGATACATAAACGAATAGTTCTTCATAAAACAGAACGTCCTCTTTAATAGCATGATCGTTTAAGGGAGTTACTACAATTCCGCAATCAATTCGATTATTTTTCAACTCGTGAACTACCTCTTCGGTAATGGTTTCCTTAATAATGAGTTTTACCTGCGGATATTTTTCACTGATATTTTTGAAGAGTTGAGGTAACAGGTAGGGAGCAAGCGTTGGAATAATGCCCATGCGAAGTTCACCGGTCATGGTGTTTTTTTGTTCGGCTATCAGTTGGTTTATAAGCCCAGCCTCACGCAGCACAATACGCGCCTGTGCGATAATACCAACGCCAATTTCAGTAGGGACAACCGGTTGCTTGGTGCGATCGAAAATTTTTACCTCCAATTCTTCCTCCAGCTTTTGGATTTGCATACTGAGGGTGGGTTGCGTTACAAAACACTTTTCAGAGGCCAGAACAAAATGTCGCCATGTATCCAGGGCAACGATGTATTCCAGTTGGGTTAAGGTCATAGAGAATAACTATAAATTTATAAAAATAATCAATTTGATTTATAGTTAAAACACGTGTAACCTTACCGTTCTGAATTCAAAACATGACTATGGTCATTGCGGAAAAAGTCATGACCAACTATTATTAATGTTTCAAAACAATCAATTAATAACCTAGAAAATATGGAAAATAAAGCAGCAACAATGAATGGTGAAAGCAAGTGTCCTTTTCATGCGGGTAAGCAAACCGCAGGAGGAGGAACACGAAATCGTGACTGGTGGCCCAACCAGTTGAAATTAAATGTTCTACGCCAACACTCTTCATTGTCCAACCCAATGGGCGACAAATTCAATTACGCAGAAGAGTTCAAGAAACTAGACCTTGCAGCACTAAAGAAGGACCTGACTGCATTGATGACCGACTCACAGGACTGGTGGCCGGCAGACTTTGGACATTATGGGCCATTGTTCATCCGCATGGCATGGCATAGTGCCGGTACCTACCGTACTGGCGATGGTCGCGGTGGAGCAGGTGCCGGACAGCAGCGTTTTGCGCCACTGAATAGTTGGCCTGATAACACAAACCTTGATAAGGCGCGCAGGCTACTTTGGCCAATTAAACAAAAGTATGGTAAGAAAATTTCATGGGCCGACCTGATGATCCTGGCTGGTAATGTTGCTTTGGAATCGATGGGCTTTAAAACCTTTGGTTTTGCCGGAGGTCGTGAAGATGTTTGGGAGCCACAGGAGGATGTGTATTGGGGATCGGAAAGTAAATGGCTGGATGACAACCGTTACACCGGTGAACGTGATCTTGAAAACCCACTCGCTGCTGTACAAATGGGTTTGATCTACGTGAACCCGGAAGGCCCGAATGGAAACCCTGATCCGCTAAAAGCAGCTATTGATATTCGCGAGACGTTTAAGCGCATGGCGATGAACGATGAAGAAACTGTTGCGTTGATTGCGGGCGGTCATACCTTCGGAAAAACCCACGGTGCTGCCCCGGCAACACATGTTGGCCCTGATCCGGAAGCAGCCGGAATTGAAGAACAAGGCTTGGGCTGGAAAAGCAGCTATGGTTCTGGTAAAGCAGGCGATACCATTACCAGTGGCATTGAAGTTACCTGGACAACAACACCCACCAAGTGGAGTAATAACTTTTTCTGGAACCTGTTCGGTTACGAGTGGGAGTTAACCAAAAGCCCTGCCGGAGCACACCAGTGGAAACCCAAACACGGTGCAGGTGCCGGTACTGTTCCTGATGCCTTCGATAAATCGAAACGCCATGAGCCACGCATGCTCACCACCGATCTTTCCTTAAGGTTTGATCCGATTTATGAGAAGATTTCCAGACGCTTTATGGAAAACCCGGATGAGTTTGCCGATGCATTTGCGCGTGCATGGTTTAAGTTAACGCACCGCGACATGGGGCCTATTGCACGCTACCTCGGCCCAGAAGTGCCGAAGGAGGAATTGATCTGGCAAGATCCTATTCCGGCTGTAAAACATAAACTGATTGATGCGAAAGACGTTGCTGCATTGAAAGCTAAAATACTAGCTTCTGGTCTAACGGTATCACAACTGGTTTCTACAGCCTGGGCTTCTGCATCCACTTTCCGTGGATCAGATAAACGTGGAGGAGCAAACGGTGCACGCATTCGTCTTGCCCCACAGAAGAATTGGGAAGTGAACAACCCCACTCAACTGGCAAAAGTGTTACAAACGCTTGAGGGCATTCAAAAGGATTTCAACACAGGCGGCAAGCATGTTTCACTGGCTGATTTGATTGTACTGGCCGGATGTGCCGGTGTTGAGCAGGCCGCGAAGAATGCAGGTCACAGCGTAACGGTACCGTTTACACCAGGCCGTGGTGATGCTTCACAAGAACAAACCGATGTAGAATCATTTGAAGTGCTGGAGCCCATTGCTGATGGTTTCCGCAACTATATGAAGAAAAAATACACGGTATCCGCAGAAGAGTTGCTGGTAGATAAAGCACAACTGTTGACGCTTACCGCACCTGAACTTATCGTGTTGATAGGCGGTATGCGGGTACTCAACACCAACTTCGATAACTCGAAACACGGTGTATTTACCAAAAAGCCAGAGGCGCTCACGAATGACTTTTTCATGAACCTGTTGGATATGAGCACAATCTGGTCAGCGGTATCAGATGCGCGGGATGTGTTTGAAGGTCGTGATCGTAAAACGGGCACCGTGAAGTGGACGGGCACACGGGTGGACCTTGTATTTGGATCTAACTCGGAGTTACGGGCGTTAGCCGAAGTTTATGCTTGTTCTGATGCGAAGGAGAAATTTGTAAACGATTTTGTGACCGCCTGGACTAAGGTGATGAACCTTGATCGTTTCGATTTGAATTAATTACACCACCAGAGTTGATACGAGAGGTGGCCTGGTACAGGTCACCTCTCTATGAGTTGCTCCATCAGCTTTTTGATGGCAACACGGCATTTGCCTGTATCTAATGAAGATTTTTATGTTCAATTAAGAAATTGAGACAGTCCTCCCACCGAAAAGCAAGCTCGGGCTCTCGCTATTTAGCCCTCACTTAATATCTTGGTCGTCCTTAAGGTCGTTGTTATTTGTCGTGCTTCGCTAATAACGTCCACTGGGTAATTTGATAGTTCCAATATTTTAATCGCATTTCGTGTTCTTAGTTGACCCGCCTTTATCCTATGGTCGAAATGAAGTTCATTATTTTCAACTGTCTCAGTGAAGTGATACAAATCATATTCGTTGTCAAGCATGTCAGCCAACTCAATGTCATGGGTAGAGACAACCACAATATTCTCTTTGCGATTTAAATATGACAAAATTGCTTTGGCGGAAGCAATTCTCTCAATCGTGTTAGTCCCTATAAATACCTCATCTAATATAAATAGGTTTTGATGAGGGGATTCAACTTGCTCTAATAATGAACCCATAATATTAACTTCTTGAAAATAATAACTTTTTCCATCAAATAGATTATCATCTATCCTGATTGATGAAAATTGTTTTAGAATTGGTGAAGTGAATTCGTCAGCAAAGCAAGTATAAATTGTTTGAGCTAATAGTGAATTGATTGCCAAGGTTCTTAGAAAAGTCGACTTTCCGGACATGTTTGAACCGGTTATCAAAATGCTCTTTCCGTTTATTAATAGGTCATTTTTAACACAATCTTCAATCAATGGATGAAATATTCCTTTAGCGTGAAATTCTTTTGAACAGGAAACAAAGGTTGGAATGCATGTCTTGATATTCCCTGCTCTCAATGATGCTACTGAAATTGAGCTATCAATACCACCAACGTAGTCAAACAGTAGTTGAATTGATGCTTTTTTATTCTCTAATTCTTTTGTTAACCTAAAAAGGGTAAATACTTCTATTAAGAAAATTGCCTTTATTAGCTCAGTCAAATATGTCCCTAATTGACTTAGCTCAGATTGAATTCCAGTCCCATTGTCAAAGTTTATCAATGCTATTTTTTGCTGAAATGACTTTAAGTTTAACACGCCATCTTCAATTGACTTGTCATAAAATTGATCGCCCTTCTTTACTAATACCTTAGAAACGTTAATCAGGTTGTTCAATTGTGGAAATGACTTTAGAAATTGAAATGTATTATTCTTATTCCAGTAGTGTAAGAACATGTTTAATGTAACTGGAACAATAAGAGCTATTACCAGCACTGGAAATTTAAACGATAGCGCCATCAAACCTGCAACAATAGTAATGTCCAAGATAAGAAGGTTAAACCATTTTGGTTTTTCTAATAGTTTATCCTTCAATAAGGATGAGATATTGTAAGCTCCATTATTATTTAGTTTAATAAGTTCTAACTGAACTTCTTCTCTTAGTTGTTTATCCGTGGAGAATAAGCTGATGAGTCCTTCCGATTGGTCTGTGGTATTACTTGTTGGTTCGAGTAGTTTTTTATACAGGAACTGCTGTCCCACTTTGCTGGTTGTCCTGTCGATAAATGCAAAGAGTCCATAAAAGTCTATGTCCTCGATAGTTTGGTTAGTCAGTCGATGAAACTTGCTTTCCTTAATCGTGTCTGCATATTTAGAAATGCTGTCAAAGTCAAACGACTCTTTCTTAGGATTGCTCCAACCCGTCCGAATTTCTTCAATTTTCTTTTTTGTCCTGCCCTTGTTAACATGATGAATAACAAGAATTGCTATTATAAATCCTGTTAATCCAAAAATGAGATACTCCATCCTGTTGTTGTCGCTCGTTTAATTTGTTCTTGTAACCATACTGTCCGAAAGGCCTTGCCGTTAACGCTTGGCTATTTGCAGCGGCTGGCTTTTGAAAATGTATTTATCCACCGTGATCCAAACGTAATAGCGAAGATAAAACTTTATACTTACCGGCCCTTCTCTGAGCTCCATTCGAAGCCGTGTCTTTCGTCACCCGTCAATTAAAACTAATTATTTTTAAGCAGTCGTGCGATAGGGCATTTTTCATAGCAATTTTGTCCGCTTACACTAAACATAGTACACTCATTGAATGGCTTTGGATGTGGGCTCGCCCGATATTAAACAAAACTGGCGTTAGTAGTAGTTTTCTACTCCTTACTCTTCTGTCGCTCGTACCATACTGTCATTTCTTCGATCACCTTTTCTTCTGTCACGCTGTCGTGGAGTATTTCAGTATAAGTCATTCCCTTAATGTCTATCAAGTATTCAATCATAACTCGTCCCTTGTAATAAACCAATGGGTCAAGTTGTCCTGGCTCGGTTGGGAACCAATATTCTCCTTTCTTTTCAAATTCCTTAATCTTCGTTATTGATTCTATCAAGTCATAGTCGTTTGATTTTATGTCTTTTTGGTAAGCAACATATTCAGGATAGCCTTCTCCTTTCCAAGAAGGTGGGTGAGTGATTGGACTGAATCTCGTCATTCCGTATTTATTCATTTGATAAAAATGAATTGCTTCATGAGCTATTGTCTTTTTTAAATTCCGCTCGCTATTCCATCCGATTAAGATGTTCTTGTCAAAGTCTACTGGAACCTTTAGTAAAATATTGTTATGTAGACTTTTTGCCATGGCAAACCCTAAAAGTTTTGTATCGAAGTCATTATAAAATGTTCCATGGCATAAAAAGATGTCGAGTTGATGGCCGGATTCGTAAATCTCAGAGGTCTTTATTACTTCAATTGCATAGTCAATTGCAGATTTATATGTGTCAGGCAACGGGTTATTTGAATAAATATTAAAGTCTTTATAAACTACTTTCTCCGCAAATAGTAATTGTGGATAAAGAATCAAGGTTGCTATTGATCCGAATGATATAACTGTCGTTAGAATTGTCCCAATTAAAATTCTTTTTAGTATCTTTTTCATAGGGATTAAATTAATGTCTGAAGTGTATGTCGCTATGCTCCATCGATAATTACAGGAAAGTATATGTCGTTTGGCTCAACATAGTTGGTGTTATATTTTTGTCTTGTCCTGAAATAGGTTGACCGTTTTTAAACAATTTACGGTAAAGGTTT